>Ga0247722_10000849_pt1 | contig 17787 bp, 16 predicted proteins | sample MSEWelMarce3H_FC_FD_189094 | JGI IMG/M metagenome (GOLD analysis project Ga0247722, IMG submission 189094) | Subsurface sediment microbial communities from gas well in West Virginia, United States - MSEEL Well Study Marcellus 3H_FC | ecosystem: Environmental > Terrestrial > Deep subsurface >... | reverse complement strand
ATTTTTATCTTTTTATCTTTTTATATTTTTATCCTTATTTTTTGAAAAACTTTGTTACACTCTGATTACCAGCCTTCTCATTATTTGTTTCTCTTAAATATTCATCAAATAATAATGTTTTTACTTCTTTATTTCTCATTTGCTCTAATTTGTCTTCGAATTTCTCGGGATCCGTATTTTTACGCAATAATTCTACGTCTTTCTTAAACTTGCTAATTTTTGGCATCTTATTTTGCATAAGCCATATTTTCTCAAGTACTAAAGCAAATAATTGTTGTACTGGTTTCATAATTTGATTCGTAATGTAAAACGAATAATCTATTTTCAAATTGTTTTCCGTAATATATGATGGTGTCTCTATTTTCTCACCTTGTAATGCCTTCTTATTAGTAGAATTAATGTAAACAAATGGTATTCTATCACCGGAGCTCGGTTTGTTACCAGGGTCTCGCGCTGTAATCCTATCTGATAATACTTTGTGAGCAATCGACTTCGGATTTTTATATCCTGAACGCAATGATTTTGTTATAATCAGCTTATCCATTGGATAATTTTCATCTACTATATTTTGTAAACACGATTTTAAGAAATCGGTAGCCTCCTTGATATTTTGCTTCTTCATTAAAATATCAATAATACCACCATAAATGTCTTTAACAATTGGCGCATTATCACGGCGTTTCAAAACAATACCCATCTCCTTTCGCTTACATTTATTTGGGTCTTTTTCGTAAAGCATACCAACATATCGTTTCTTCGACAATAAACAAAATGGCATAAATGTTTTCTCATACTCGAAATCGTGCGGTGATTTTAAGAATTTTGCCGATATATCACCTACTTGTTGAGCTAATTCAATTGTAATTTCTAACGCTTTTTTACCACGAATAGGATTACCATCTAAATCTTCCAAATTAAATGTATAAAATACTGAATCAGTATCACCATAAATGTATTCAGCACGTGTTTTTACTTTTCCATAATTTGTTGTATCGCAAATATTATTTCCATAACATTCCTCTATCATTTTTTTACCATATGTTAAAAGTAGACGACCAGTTGCCGTCGTACACGCAGCAATATCCTTTTCATAAAACGTACTGGTTTTAGCTCCACATTGACCATAAAGGGAATTTGCGGTCACTTTATAACCCAATTGACGCTGCTCTAAAACTTGCTTCATAAATTCATCGGTTTGTTGAGGAATCAATTTTCTTGTGTCTTTTCGTGCTTTCAATAATTCCTTCAAAATAGAGGGCATAATTCCCTCACTCTCACCAGAATCATTAGGTTGAGCAAATCTACAAATTTTATGACCGGCTTTTACCTTTTCTGCCGCTGATGTTGGCGTTTTTCTTACATATCGATACGTATCATAAGTACAATTCACATATTCGTAACCAAGCAAGTTATCATATATGTAATTACCTTCTTTGTCTTTTTCACCCCATTCTTCTATTAAAACACCATCTAAATCATATTCTTTGGTCCAAACCTTACTATCGTGCGACAAATTTTCACTAATCATAGAACTTGGATAAAGCGAAGCATAATCATTACAGGCAACCGGATTGTCCAAATATAAATCGCATTTAGGGTCTAAAACAATAGCACCTTCATAACCTTCATCGAGATCGCCCTTTTCTATTACAGGCATCAATGTGCGTTTTTCTCGGCATTTCTTCGATACAAAACTTGTCAACTTAATGCCTTGACCTCGCATTACTAAGAAATTAATTGGTACGCTACAAATTTTTGCCATCTCAATAAAACCTGTCAAAATATCGGATTTGTTAAATAAATAATGGACAAGGTTACAATCCTGAATACAGTATTTGGCGATTACAGCTCTATCATCTGCTGAACCGTTTGTCATTCTAAAAATATCCTTTGGTGTTACGTCGTCCTTTGCTAAACACCATCTTACTTTTTTTTTGGTGTCTGGATTTACACAGCCTTCAATCTTGAATTTACCATTTGGTTTATCTACATATGTTACTATAAATTTCGCACCATCATCGTAGTAATCTACAGAATGGCCAATTTCTTCAAAATGCACAAAACTACCAACAAGCAAACCTGTCATATTTCCAGTTTTAATTTCGGTTTCCTTACCACAATGCTGTAAATCTACAACAAAATCACCAATAAAATTACCTGCTACATAATCAAGTTTATAACTGGTTAGATTTGCTTCGCGTCTATAGAAATTATATAAATCAACTTGAAGACGACCGTTCATTTTAATGAAATGTAAATCGTGTTGTCCACTTGCGATTTGGATACTACTTTCTTCTATTTTATATCTACCGGTTTCGTTGTCTTTAGTACCGCATATTTCATCTTTAACACGCGATAATTTTAAAAACTCATCAACACACCCAGTTTCTTCGGCGCGGTGAAACATAAACTGATAATCAAAACCGAATATATTGTAACCAATAATAATATCTGGATTTTCACGTTGAACTAATTTTTGCCAAGCCATTAATACTTCTTTTTCTGTACTATATGACTCGAGAATGCTATTGTCAACTGGTAATTCAGAACAAGTATTCAAAACAATACAATGGTTTTTAAATGGTTCTTCTTCTCCATAATTCATAAAAGTCGAGCCAATAAAAGTACATTTATCACCTTCCAATTTTGGAAAATTCGCATTTAATGAAATATTCAGTTCATTTAATTTACCTTCACGTTCAAACTTTTTATCACATAAAATATTCACGATCGTTGCTTTTTTATCTGTATATGACTTTACAAATTTACTATGCTCAAATTCATCATCATCTTCTCCTGCTGCCATTTTTTCGAAAAGGTGTTCTAATGTGTTAGCATCTGTGTATTCATTTGATTTTGATAAATTGCGGACTTGTGATGATAGCCATTTTTCGCACATTTGTTCCAATTTTTCCTTTGACTCTGGCGCCTTTTTCGGATAAACCAAATCAATATGTTCCATTTTATCATAGCCAAAAGCTGTCATTATAATTTTTCGTAAAAGTGTTTTGTAACCTTCGGTATTTAAATCGGTTTTCAAATTTTCAAAATATTCTATAATATTTGTTGCCAGCTTCTTATAGGTCTTGATTGGAACTGGGAAATCGCCGTGACTACTACTTGCTTCAATATCAAAACTCATTATTTTATAAGGAACACGGGTTTCCTTATCATTTAACGGGATGATATTTTTATAATTTATTATATATTCAAAAATACAGGTGGATTTCTTCGTGTCATCTTTAAGCTCTATGGTTTTCTTTTTTGGTAAAGCGATCCAGCCGGAAGGACTAACATCTCTTATATGAAAGAAACGCAATAAAGGTGGAATATTTGCTTCGTATAATTTTATATTTGTGTTACTAAATTGGTAACCGGCTTCTAATAAAGTGTGACCTTTATTGTAATCAGTATACCATAAATTTTTAGTTTTATTAAAAGCGCTCATACTGGCAAACTCAAATTTAATAAATTTATGCTCCTTACCACCGTCAAATCCGTATAATTTTTTTCGCTTGATTATAATACATTCGGTAATTGATTTTTCGTAATATTTGCCAATTTTTTCTTTAATATGTGCGAGGAAGTTGTCCTTCATTTGAATAGTCCAATTGTCATTTACAAGCACGTAAAAGAATGGACGATAATCTTCGGCAATAATAGAACAAGTTTCACCTTTCTCATTTACACCGAACATTTGGATTACAAATTTAGTTGAGTCTTTGTATATATTTGTTTCATTATCACTATTACTTGACTCGTCGGATGATGCCGTCTTTTCATTATAAACATTAAAATCTAAAATTCTGAATATGTGTTCCATGGTTTAATTTAATATAATAATTTATGTTTATTTCATTTATTTTTATTCAATTTTATTTAAATTAATATTTAATTTAATATTTAATTTAGTTTAATTATTAAATAAATATATATTAATGAAAACACGTAAACATCGTATTCTTAAAAATAAAACAAGAAAGTTTTTATTTAATCCAAATAATCCAGATAAATCATTTGATGTTTATATTGATAAAAATCCGAATGATACAATTCCAATAAAATATAAAACACTGGATGATGTTAAAAATACTATAAGGAAATTAGAGAGACTTTATAAAAATAAAAAATATACACATAAGCGTATATGGCAAGTTGGTATGATTATGAAGGTTAGGTTAGAAGTTCTCAAGGATAAAAAGCCGCAAGAATACAAATTATCTGAAAAATATTTTAAATTTTTAGGTGAGAGAACTAAATTAAAAGATAATGAGAGATATAAGTTTTACTTTAAATTATAATTATAAATATAAATTATATAATATGAAAAATATAATTTATTTTTATTTGTTTATAGCGGTAATAGTTTGTTTTTTAATTATATACTACTTATATAATATAATGACTCAAAAACCTATTTGTGCTATTGCTGTTTTTACAGATGATAAAATTAAAGGTTACGTTAAGTTTACTGAAAATTTTAAAACTAATAATATTGCGATTGAACTTAATATAGTTGGACTTAAAATTAATAGTCTTCACGGGTTCCACGTTCACGAAGCCGGAGATTTAACGGATAAATGTACCAGTATGTGTGCACACTTTAATCCTTATAATAAAAAACACGGTTGTCCTGGCGCCAAAGAGAGACACGTTGGCGATTTAGGTAACATAGAAACAAATAATAAGGGTGAAGCAAAATATACATTTTACGATGATGTTATTAAATTAAGAGGTACAAAGGCTAATATTATCGGCCGAGGTTTAATAATTCACGCAGATGAAGACGATTGTGGAAATGGTGGAAACGCTGAAAGTTTAAAAACCGGCAACGCTGGCAAACGCATTGCTTGTGCAGTAATTGGATATTCAAAAGAAAACTTTTAGATTTAATCTGTTTCATAATAAGCAGATATAAAAAATACAATCATCATTATTAATGCTAATATTGCCGAAACATATTTAATTTGTTTAACACTAAGCTTAAAGCCAGCACCAACAACATATTTTGAACCAATATAACTACCTAAAATAATTGATAATAATAAAATCCATGCCAAACTATAATTTATTTTTTTTGATTTATAAAATTCATAAATAGATCCAACAGTAACTGGGAACAAATTTAAAAACAGTATTGCACCCAGATTTGATATGTAATCACCAATATTTAAATAATCGAGCGCTATTAAAATTATCCCTATTGGTAAAATTCCAGTAACACCTAAAAAAATACCAGATATTAATCCCAAAATTGCTTCAATAATGTATTGATTCATATATTATTGAATTATTTTTTTTTGATTTATTTACCAATTAACGCTTTTTGCGTGTATACTTACAATATTGCTTTTGAGAGAAACCTTTGGGTCTGTTACAATTAATACTTTGTTTATATTTTCTTGACCATTTACCACCAGTTTGTTTTGTTTTATTTAATTTTAATTTTATCCATTTTACAAACGAATCAATGGTTCTATTTTTATATTCTTCGCTTAATTTACAGTCTTCAAAATCTTCTGCTATTTTGCCATTTTTAGAAATAAATCTTATTGTAGGAAACCCTTTTGGCTCTGAACCCATATTTTTAACCTTGTCAAGTAAATTTTTATCAATATCAACAACCAATACATTTTCATTTTTTGTAATATCTTTTTTCAAAACCGAACCAATTTTTTTCCATTCAGGACGTGTAGCATTACAAGGACCACAACCTTCCATATAAATTAAAGCAAATATACTTTTACCTGTTTTGATAAATCTATTTAATGTTTGAATCGGCGTTTCACCTGTTTCACCCTTTTTATTATAATTTTCAGTATCAATGTGTAAAAATACCATTATAATAAATAAACAGAAAATAATTTACTTTATAAAAAGTATATTTTATCCCTATTAAATATATATGACAGTATTATCTTTTTTATTTATATTAGTGTTTTTAATTGGATTATATTTTTACGCAAAATGTAGCGACCCGAATTATCTAGAAGGCTTAACAAATAATAATAATAGCTCCAATACTGGTATAAGATGTCCTAATTTATTAATACAAAAAGGAGCAAGGTTTTATTTGTATAACTCTAAAGTAGCAAAGGTGCCTGGTGTTAACCCTGTTGAATTTGATAATTTAGAAGATTATACAGAGTTTTTAGATTGGCAACGAAGTCAAGGTATTCGATGTCCCGTATTGTATTTACAAGAGACATATGACGCACAAGGTAATCCTGTGTATAAAGCAAGACCAAGTGTTTCAGAGCCACAGGCTGGACTACCTCCAAGTATTGCCAGTTCGACAGGTGATATTATTCAAGAGTCTACATTAGGAGACTCAAATGCTTTAGCATATCCAAATCCTACACTTTTAGTAGATGCCACAAGAAATGACCCCCCTTATAATAAAAATTCTTATCCGGCATATGATGAATCGTCATATTATATTGGAACTACAACACCTTTAGATGTGATGGACCTGAGCCAAGAAAAATCGGGAGTAAGTCCAAATCCGATGGATCCAAATTGGGGTGGCACGGAATATACTCAGGGATTAGTTGACAAAGGATATTATAAGGAAAACGAAGTGTCTCTTTATGTTGATTAAAATATATTTGGTATATAATTAAATTATATCAAATATATCATATATATTTATTTACTTGAATCAACAAATTTCATAATGCTATTTAACGCTACTTTTGCCTGCTGCATTTGGGCTAATTTAGAAATAGCTTGTTGAGGATTATTTTGGTTCACACTCAAAGCTGTTTGTAACATCATATTATTTAAATAATCGTCTAAATTTAAAACAGCATTTTCATAATCCGTTCTGTATTTGGATATCAACAATTCGTCTTGAGATTTAATTACTGCTGATTTTAATTGAGCAGCATAACCCGCAGCGTTACCAGCAACACCATTTGTTATAGATCCAGGAGGTGGAGGCGGATTTCCTGAAGCATCTGTTGTTGAGTCAGTCATACCTTCTACATAACTTGAATTGTTTGTATTCAAATTTCTAAATATTAAATAGGAAAAAATACAGATTCCAATAAATATACATAGGTTTGTTATTGTTAAATTATTCATATATACTATACTTTTATTTTTTCAGTAAAAATTTAACAATATTCGCTAATGATGTCTTATTTATTTTTCTCGATTGTCCTTTTGAATTTTGATAAGTAATATCTTTTAAACAATTGTCATTTTGCTGTATTTCATTAATTAAATCTGGTATTGTTTTAAATTTATCCATTATTGCAATTGCCGTTACTGAACTAATACCTGGGATTTGACAAAGCATTATCTCTGCTATGTTTTCAGGTGTTATATTCTCCTTCTTCACTTTTTTAACAACACTTATATAATCTTTATCTGATTCCTTTTCTAAATTTTGTTCTACTCCTTCTGCTAAATTCTTCTCTCCATTTTCATTTGTTATTATATTTTCTACTGTATTTGCTACTGTATTTGTTTGTGGCTTATGTTCATAGTACGCCTTTTTATCCGATTTACTCAATTTGCTTGCCGTATTACAAATAAATATAGCCGTCTCCTCCATAGATAATGTCCTCATAACAGAAAAACCCTTATAATAATTCAGAGAGAACATCGCCGAATACAAAGTTAGTTTTTCAATATTGTTATCTTTGAATCGATTTGCTTTATTAACGTCACCTTCTATCAAGTAATAAATATTATGGTTTGGATGATTTAACCCATTTAGCCTGTATGATTGTTCTTCATATCTACCATCTTTTATACTTGCCAACAAATCGTTCAAACATTTTCTCTCTATAATTAATTTCTCATCATTATCGTCATAAATAATTATGTCTCCCAATGGCAAAGCGGCAGTCTCAACCTTTAATTGTTTGAAAGCAGGTATAAATAGTACCAGGTTTTGTATTTGTTTTAACAAATCTTGCTCGCGATTATCGACTTTAATTAACATTCGTAATTATATTTGCTAAATAGTTATTAAATTATTTTACGTAAATATTAATATTTTTTATTTAATTTTGTTAAATAAAAAATTCCTAAACTTTTTCTTTTTATGTTTAACCCATATTTCCACCAATAGTAGCACGGTATCCAGTCTTTTGAGTCTGGACAGTTGTGTTGGGGATACAGAAACGAGGGATTGTTTGAGGGGCTCCAATCAACATAGTATTACTACTTAAATACCAACCAACGCGAGGAGCAAGACCTGCCTTCTTCATTCCTCCACAAACGTTAGTTCTATTAACAATTGACGCTTGATTGCGTGCTGCTTTTCCGGCGCTCATTAAGACCATTTTATATACTACAAAAATATTAAAATTTTTCAAATTCGAGAATTTAATTAATCTAAATAGTTATAAAATATATTCTTAAATATTATTAAAACTTATTCTTTTTTTGAAGATTCGTATAACGCTAAAGTTCCTCCTTTCATTTCTTCATTTTCATCAAAATATAATATATCAAAAACGAGAGTTTCGTTTGAATTAACAACTGTTGTATGATGAAAACCTTTTTTAACTTTCCACTTTTCATTTGGATAAACTAATTTTGCGAGTGTTAATGAAAACGTAGGATTCCACCAGTGACACGCACCAATCATTTGATACGACCTTAAGCAAGTATTTTCGTGATATTTAATAAACGGCTCAATTATTTGGTTTTTATAATTTATATATTTAGTAAAATTATCTGATTCATTAAAATATTCGTCTAAATCATCTTCATTTAATGGTTGATTGTCATCCTTTTTTAAAATTCCCGTTTTTAATAATTTTTCAACCAGTTTTTCTTCATATTCATCCATATACACAGACCATCCATCTCCTCTTCCATATGAAGCAGGACAATTCTTCGAGTCATATTCAGTATCTTCTCCACAATTACCTTCATTAATAAAACTAATTATTCCCTTTTTAATACTTTTCTTCATAGCTGGTAATCCTAATAACGGAAGAATAATATCATCCCAATTTGCTTTAAAATCATAGTTCATATTACAATAAATATCTTATATGATTATTTTTATATTGTTTATTAATTTCATTTTTATTATTTCCCTTTAAATGGTTTAATTAAACATAGTAATAATTTCAATATCAAAATCTTCTAAAAAATCTTGTCCCCATACTTCTTTTGGCATATCACGATAATGCTGTATATATTCTTCCGCGGTAAAAGTATGTTCGTCTGTGAATAGCGTCATATTGTATTTCTTTTTCGGATTATTATGTAGCCGATATTGTTTGATAATTTTGCTCACCGTGTCAAAAATATTATCGATGCACGCTTCTAACATCGGTTGCATCATAGTTTCAGGGTCATCACCATTTTTGTATTCAATTAAATATAAACAACTTTTCATTCTGGACATTTGTATTAATTAACATATGAAATAACTTTTATATTTGTTTTTTTAAATTATTTTACTTTCTGAATTTTATTGTTTTCCTGGATTTTTTTGTTTTCCTGGATTTTCTTGTTTTCCTGGATTTTCTTTTTCTTTTTCTTCTTCCACCTCCTTTTTCAGGATTATTTTCATCTTCATTTCTATAAAATTCATCTTTGTGGTCCTGAAGTTGTAATTTTTCAATATCTGTTTGATCTATTCCTTCTAAAAGTTCCTGTACTTCGTCCGCATATATACCAAAAGCTTGATTTAATTGTTGTAAAATTTGTTCATTTATTTCTGCTTCGTTACCTGGATGTTGTTGTATTAATTGTTGTGCCGCTTCTTGTGCTTGCTGCTGTGCTTCCATTTCTTTGTCATACAAACTACAAGCCGCTTGGACAAGATTTTGTTGCGCAGATGTTTGTGGAGAAGGGATTTGACCAACTCGATAACGGTGCTGTTTATCAGGATCTATTCTTCTTGCATAATTAGCACCTGAACGTAAATAATCTTTTGATGATTGTCGTTGATCGTGAGCGTATTGTACATATTGTAATATTTGGTCTACATCATATTGTCCGTAATATAATATGTATAACAAAACACTTATAAATGTTCCGGTTCTACCGTGACCTCCAGCACAATGTACGAACGCGCGACGACCTTGGCGTATAAGTTCGGCAATTTCTTTACATTTTTCTAACAATTCGTTAACATTTATTGGTTGCATATCTACCCAAACCATTTCACTGAGATATTCAGGAGGTAATGTACCAAAATAAGTAGGATGTCCTTCTGTTAAATCCTTTTCTGCCACTTCATTAGTGCCTAACAAACTAACAAATAAGTTAATACCACTACCTTCTAATACTTGTACCTCAGCTACTGATGGAAACCAACCGGCATATAAAATACCTGGTATAATTACATTTGAATCACGTATAGGTCCAAAAAATGTTTGATTCACGCTAAATAAATTATCAGCTTTTGGACCCCACCATCCGTCTGATAAAGCAACTAATCCACTAATATCAGGTAATTCTTCACTCATATATTATATATAAAGAATTTAAAGGTTTTTGGATATATAATATATTATACAAATGACCGACAACAAAGATATTATGCGTGACGATGATGTCATTAAAACCGACGAAGGTTTAATATTTAATCCATACAATTCATTAAATATTAAGATTACATTGAATGAAGTTCAATCTATTCTTTCTAGATACAATATTCCTCCTATTGTCAATAATATAGCCTTATATGAGCGCGCTTTTGTACACAGGTCTTATACAAAGCGCCCAGCATTTGAAAACCTCCAACAAAAAATCACCATTGTCGATAGACCGAACGATTGTATGCCTCTCAGTAGTAAATCCAATGAGCGTCTCGAGTTTTTAGGCGATGGTGTATTGGAATGTGTGACAAAATATTATTTATATCGAAGATTTCCCAAAGCCGACGAGGGTTTTATGACGGAAAAAAAGATTGCTGTTGTAAAAAATGAAGCAATCGGTAAAATTGCGCTTGAAATGGGATTACACAAGTGGCTTATTTTGTCCAAACACGCAGAGGAGAAAAAAATCCGCACCAATTTGAAAAAACTTGGCTGCTTATTTGAGTCCTTTATTGGTGCCCTCTTTTTGGATTTTAATAAGATGACGGTTAAGGACGAGGAAAACTGGTTTCAAAATATGTTTGTAACTGGTCCTGGTTTCCAAATGGCGCAGAAATTTATTGAAAACGTCTTTGAAAAACATATAGACTGGATTGCTCTCATTCAGAATGACGACAATTATAAAAATATATTACAGGTTAAAATCCAAAAGGAATTCAAGGTTACACCACATTATTTAGAAATAGAACACGATATGGAATTTGGATACAAAATGGGTGTATACTTGTGTTTGGGTCAGCAAATACATACAGTGTCACATAATGACGCCATAGATATATCGGTTTTTAAGACTTTTAAATCGATTCAAGATTTTGTTGCAGAAAAAGGAAAAGCATTTATATTTATGGGAGAAGGGCAACATAAAATCAAACGCAAAGCGGAACAAATTGCTTGTAATGAGGCGCTCAAGTTTTTAAAGATTGATGATATTATCGAAGAATAACCTTTCTCCTTTTAGATTTTTTAACTTTCTTATTTTTCTTTATAGTTTTATTTCTCTTTCTATTTCTTTTTATATTTGAACCTCCAACCATATTTGTATATTTGCTATAAAAAAACACACTTATTAATGGTCTTATTAAATCTTGAATTCCTATTTTATTTTTAATAGCATTAAACGATATAATTCTGTCATTTTCATCCATTAATGTTTTATCAAGATTACTATTTTGTTTATATATTTCGAAAGTGTATTTGTGTTCTCCTGAACCAGATGGTGGCGCTGGACCTTTATATGATAATAATATTGTACCTTCACTTAAATCGCCTGTTCTTAAACTATTACCAGGTATATTTATCACTAACCAGTGGTTATGATTTCCAGAAGGGGATACTGCTTTTGAATCATACAATATAAGCGTATATTTATCATTTATATCTGTTGTATCATAAATTACACTTGGCTGTTTTGCTGTTTGTAATGGAGTTAGAAAAACACCATCTTCTATTTTTATATCTCCATATTTAACAATAATATCCGAGTTCATATAATTAATAAAGAAAAGATATAATAATATTTTCAATACATAAAATTCGAAAAATTTATATATTGAAATTATATAGTAATGAATCCTTTAGAAGCATTAAAACAAAAATTAAGGGTTAAACCAGTCGTTGAAGAAAAAGAAAGGGTTGCTGTTGTTATTAAAGGAGAACAAAGGAAAACGGCTGAACCTAAAAAAAGAGTGGCAAGGGAAAAAGTTGATGAAGATCTGGAAGAGTTTGTGCCAGAAGTTGAAGAAGAGAAAGATATTGTTAAGGCGCCACTTACAGCTGTAAAAGGCCCTGTAATTGTTGACCAAACAGACAGGGGATTTGACCGTGCGTCTTTATTAGAAAGATTAAAAGTAAGCAAAGTATCAAAAGTATCTGTAAAACCTCTTATAGAAGAAGTAGAAGAAAGTAAAACCGTCGAACCAGTATTGCCAAAGCAGGTAAAACGCGCCAAAAAGGTTAAATTGCCTTTGATAATAGAAGGTGAAGAAGGCGAAGCAGAAGAAGAACCAAAAAAGAAAAAGCTTATTATTGAAGGTGAAGAAGGTGAAGAAGAAGGGGATAAAGAAGTTCAAGAGTTTGTTCCTGTTGAAAAACCCAAGAAGGTTGGTAGACAAACGAAAAAGGTTGAAAAGGGTGTTGCCGTTTTAGGAGCAGAAACAGTTCTTGATTTAGGAGATGAAACTATTACAAGACGTTTACCCAAAAAATCACCTCCTATAATTATTAAAGTTCCCAGTTACTACATGAATAATAGAGAGATATTTGTTAATTTTATTAATTCACTTTTTGAACCGTATCGCCAAGAATTACAAAGTGATAAATCAAAAATTTCTTGTGATGATATTGGAAATACTGGTTCTGATTTCTCTCTATTAACTCATCAAAAGATTGTTCGAGACTATATGAACTTGTATACACCTTATAGAGGACTACTTTTATATCACGGTTTAGGCTCAGGTAAAACTTGCACATCGATCGCCATTGCCGAAGGTATGAAAGACGCAAAACGCGTTATTATTATGACACCAGCTTCTTTACGTGCTAACTATATTGAAGAACTTAAAAAATGTGGTGATTTATTGTATAAACGAAATCAATTTTGGGAATGGATATCAACCGATACGAATCCCGAAGCTGCTTCACCAATGTCTGCTATTCTAAACCTGCCATTAGAATTTATCAGACGACATCGTGGTGCCTGGTTTATTAATATAAAGAAAAAGTCTAACTATGATGATTTAAGTGATGTTGATAAGATGACATTGGAAGCACAATTGAATGAAATGATTAAAAGTAAATACACGTTTATTAATTATAATGGGTTAAGATCAAAAAAATTACAGGAACTCACCGCGAATTTTACGCAAAACCTCTTTGATAATGCTGTTGTCGTTATTGATGAAGCACACAATTTGATAAGTCGCATTGTTAACAAGATTAAAAAAGAAAAAGTTATTCCAGAAAATAAGAAAGGAGAGAAGGAACATTTACCATTGAATTTGTCGACCAAATTATATGAGCTTTTAATGAGTGCCAGAAACGCTCGGGTTATTCTCTTAACCGGAACACCTGTTATTAATTATCCTAACGAATTTGGAATACTTTTTAATATTTTACGAGGCTATATTAAAACCTGGAAGATAACCATTAACGTCCAAGAAAGTAAGCAAAAAAATAAAAGTGTTAAAATTGATAAGAATGCTCTTCAAGAAATGTTGTTAGGTGTCAAATCATTAGACTATTTGGATTATTCACCTTCAAGTAATATATTGACTATTACAAGAAATCCTTTTGGTTTTTCAAATAAAATTAAGGTTGATTCCGGCTATCAAGGTGTAACAAACACAAAGAGATTAGACAATGGCGAAACAGCAATTGATACTGAATATTTAAGTGATGATGATTTTGAGAGAAGAATTATCAGCATTTTGGATAGAAATGGTATTACTGTTGTACCACAAGGAATAGACATTAAAAATAAGAAAGCATTACCAGATACATTTGATTCGTTTGAGGCGCAATACATTGACTCTACAACGAAAAAAATCAAAAATATCGACGCTCTTAAAAGACGTATTGTAGGATTATCATCTTACTTCAGAAGTGCTCAAGAGAATTTGTTGCCAAGATACAATAAAACATTGGGTGTTGATTACCATATTGTCAGAATACCAATGAGTAATTTTCAATTTGGTATTTATGAAGCGGCTCGTCGAAAAGAGAGAGAATCAGAGAAAGTAAAGCCCAAACAAACTGTTGGTGAAATATATGAAGATTCGTCATCAACATATCGTATTTTTTCGCGTTTATATTGTAATTTTGTCATGCCTGACAGACCCATTCCTTTAAAGAAATCTCTAAAAGGATTATTACTTGAAAAAAAAGGAGAAGAAGAAGAGGGAGAAGAAGGAGCAGAGGGAAGTATGTCCGAATTATTTAAACTTGCCAGAAGAGAGGAAGCCAAACAAGATGTTATTGATGATCAAGAAGGTGAAGTCGAAGGAGACCAAATTCTGGAAATGATTGGTGGAATTGACTATAAAGAGAGACTTGATAGAGCACTTAAATACATTGAAGATCATTCGAATGATTTTTTGACGCCTGAAGCATTACTAACATACAGCCCCAAGTTTTTAAATATGTTAGAAAATATTGACGATCCTGAATACCAAGGTTTACATCTGGTTTATAGTCAATTCAGAACTATGGAAGGTATTGGTATTTTTAGCTTGGTTTTAAACAAAAACGGGTTTGCTCGTTTTAAAATTAAAAAAAGTTCATCAGGTGTTTGGACTATAGATATTGACGAAGCTGACCGAGGCAAACCAACTTATGCTTTGTATACTGGTACCGAAACAAGCGAAGAAAAAGAAATGTTAAGACATATTTATAACGGTGAATGGGACCAAATTCCCGAAAGTATTTCAATTGATTTAAACAAAATTGCCAAAAATAACAATATGGGTGAAATAATCAAGGTTTTTATGATTACGTCATCCGGATCAGAAGGTATTAATTTGCGTAATACAAGATATGTACATATTATGGAACCATATTGGCATCCTGTTCGTTCTGAACAAGTTATTGGACGTGCGCGACGTATTTGTAGTCATAAAGCACTTCCACTTGCTCTACAAACGGTCGAAGTATTTGTTTATCTTATGATTTTTACACCAGAGCAACTTAAATCTGATGATGCGATTGAATTGAAAAGAAAAGATTTAAGCAAAGCAAAACCATCTGTTCCAATGACAAGTGATCAGTATTTGTATGAGATTTCAGAAATTAAAGCCAATCTAACAGCTCAACTTACTGAAGCGGTTAAGGAATCCGCATTTGATTGTTATATTTATTCTAACGGCAAATGTGTCAATTTTGGCGACCCGACAAAAGATAAATTCTCATATGTTCCTGATTATTCGGATCAACAAAATGATACCACAGTTCAGTCAAATAAAGAAATGATACAATGGACTGGCAAACCAATTCGATTGAATGGTGTCGATTATGTGTATCGTAGAATAAGCAAAAAAGTATTGAATGTTTATGACAAGACAAGTTATGAAGCAGCGCTACTTGACCCATCAATTATACCTTTACAAATCGGAACATTGGAGAAGAATGAAGCCGGTGAAGATGTCTTCAAACAATTGGTTGTATAAAAATAAAATTATTAGATTTTAATTGTATTTTTATAGATTATTAATAAAATAATTAATTCTTATTTTTAAGTAACTCCAAAATGAGGTCTAATTTACTATTTAATGTTTTTACTTCGGCTTGAAGAACCGAGATTTTATTGTCATTTGTATCACTTTTAACTGTAGGAACTTTTTTCAACAGTTTAAAAATATTAGTATCTTCATCATTATTATCATTATCAGTTTCATTTTCACTAATTTCTTCCATTGTTAACTTTACTTCATTTAAAAATTCGTCTTTAACATCGGATGAATAATTATATGGTTTTAAATCCCAGGTTACGTTCTTCTTAGGACTCATTTGTTTTTCACGGTCTAAAGTAATAACCTGGTTTTCTACATTTTCATTATCAATTTTAAGGTATTTTAGTCTATTACCATTATTACCATTATTACCATTTATATTACCATTTTGAATATTTTGCGGTTGAGGACTCAGCTTATCATTTTTCACCGATGTCTCTTGAGCTTTTAACCAATTATCTGTATTCGAGTTCAAACTATTATTATTACTCTTATTTATTTGTTCGACATCATAATTCCTCTGGGATGTCAACTCTTTAATCGCCTTTTCTATTTCATTAATAGGTCCATCCTCTAAATTATCACTAAATTTCGGCACCGGCGGCACTGGTAATGCCATCGAATTACTAAATTCCTCTTGTCTCCGATTTAAATCCTTATCAAATTGACTGCGTTTATCATTTTGTATTTCTTCATATGTTATCAATTCATTCACCTTTTTTTGAGGCAGTTCATCTAATATTTTAATTTTTCTGTATTCAGGTTTTACATTTTGCGCTATTTGCGCTATTTGTTTATTCGCATAATTCAAAATCAACAAAATATATTTCTTGTTCATATCTACCAAATTGGTTGTTTTTTGGCTTTCAACATCATAAAAGCCTTTGAGATTACTTCTAAATAATTTAAGAATATTTTCGTGGAACTCTCTCGATTGTCTTTTTATAATATCTTCATCAATTACAACATCCCATAGAACCTTGACATTTTCATTGGTTAAAAAATTTTTTGGGTTCATTTTATTTATATAAATTATATAAAATTCTATTTATATAATTTTTATCTTTTTTTATAATGTTTTTTAAATTCCTGGCTCTATAGGAATTTTGCCTTGATTAGGACAATTCGGTTTATGTTTAAATAAATGTGTAAGTGTCGGGTTTCTCGCGGCCAATGTTCCTGATATAGTACCACAAGCAGGACATTTAAATACTTTCTCATCCATTGGCCAGCCTATATGTAAAACTTGGACATCATAGGTTCCTTTTGGTTCTTGTTCTGGTTCTGGTGTTGTAGCTGATGCTGATTCTGTTGGTGTTAAAAATGTATAAATGTCCTCTTGTGATTGTGGTTCTGGTAAATCATATGGTTGTTCAATAGTTAATAAATCTATGACTGATGGAAAATGTATTTTAATTTGTTGAATTGACGGATTTAATTGTTTCTCTGATACCGTATTTACAATTATAATTTTTATATCTGGTCGTTTACTAATTATAAATCTTTTCAATTCTGGTATATGCATTAAACCTATTGCTACAATTATACAATTTATCTCTGAATTATTATCAAAAATGGATAATATATCATCACAGTATTTATTATCACATTGACCTTCACCTCTATCACACCGTGTAATACTTGAAAGTTTTATAGGAATTTTAGTTTTTGCGTATTGAGCAATAACAGTTGAAGAATAATCATCTGTTTCTAAAATGCGTTTTAGAAATTCTTCTGGTGCTTCTGAATAAAAATATGTTTTATCTTGACCAAACTTATCTATAGCCAAATTAATTATTTCTTTTTGTTTTCTTATAATATTGAAATATTGTGATTTTTCTCTTTTGTCTGTATGAACTTCACCAATTAATATAATTGTTTTTTTAGAAACATCTAAACTATCTATTTCAGATAATTTTCCACCAATCATTTTTATGTTTTTTCTTGTTTTCTTCTTCTTATATTCCTTTTGTGATATTCTTTTTTTT
>Ga0247722_10000848_pt1 | contig 17837 bp, 16 predicted proteins | sample MSEWelMarce3H_FC_FD_189094 | JGI IMG/M metagenome (GOLD analysis project Ga0247722, IMG submission 189094) | Subsurface sediment microbial communities from gas well in West Virginia, United States - MSEEL Well Study Marcellus 3H_FC | ecosystem: Environmental > Terrestrial > Deep subsurface >... | reverse complement strand
GCTATGTACTCTAAATAAATTGATTTTAAATTTTTAACCCTCCAAATTAAAGCAAAACCGATAGCTTCATCTTGATGATAAACAATTATTAATTCAATTTTTCCCTTCTCAATTCGATCAATTATTTTTTCAATTGATTGTCTTTCATTAGCAGGAAATGATTTCAAATACAAAGATTCAACAATCTTCCACTTATCTGAATTTTCAATACTAATTTTTAAATCGATATTATTCATTAGCAACTTGATTAAATTAAAAAAGCTGTCTTTTCGGACAGCTTCTTTAATTATTTTTTTTTATTTTACGAATACAATTCAACTTGAAGCTCAGCAATACGACTATCTGCTAAATAATCATCGTATGGCATCATTTTATCAATAAATCCAGTAGGTGTGATTTCAATGATTCGATTGGCAACTGTATTCACCAATTCGTGGTCATGAGAGGTAAAAATAATATTCCCTGGGAAATCTCTCATACCGTTATTTAATGCTGTAATAGACTCTAAGTCCAAATGGTTCGTTGGCTCATCCATCATTAACAAGTTGGCTTTCGCTAACATCATTTTTGACAACATACAACGTACTTTTTCACCTCCTGAGAGAACTTTTGCAGACTTCAATGCTTCTTCACCTGAAAACAACATTCTCCCTAAGAATCCACGAATACTTACTTCTTCCTTCTCTTCATCTGTTTGAGCATATTGACGCAACCAGTCAATTAAGGATTGATCGTACTCAAAATACTCGCTATTATCATTTGGCAAATAAGCTGTTGTGATTGTTGTACCATAGGTAAAATCTCCTGTATCTGCTTTTTGTCTTTCGTTTAGAATTTCAAATAATGCAGTAATAGCAACAGAGTTTTTTGAAACAATCGCCACTTTATCACCTTTATTCAACGTGAAATTTAAATCTTTAAACAAATAATTCCCTTCAAATTCTTTTGATAAATTAGATACAGTTAAAATCTGATTACCTGCATCACGATCAGCAGCAAAATTAATTCCTGGATATTTTCTAGATGAAGGTTGAATTTCATCCAAATCTAATTTATCCAACATTTTCCTTCTGCTGGTTGCTTGTTTCGATTTTGAAGCATTTGCAGAAAAACGAGAAATGAAATCTTGTAATTCTTTCTTTTTATCTTCCGCTTTTTTATTCTTATCGTTTCGTTGACGAGCAGCCAATTGTGAAGACTGGTACCAAAATGTGTAATTTCCTGTAAATAAGTTAATTTTACTGTAATCAATATCACAAATATGCGTACATACCGTGTCTAAAAAGTGACGATCATGCGATACAACGATCACTGTATTTTTAAAATCCAATAAAAAATCCTCTAACCATGAGATTGTTTTCAAATCTAAGTCGTTGGTTGGCTCATCGAGTACCAAAACATCTGGATTACCAAAAAGAGCTTGAGCTAACAACACCCTCACTTTCACATCACTTGGTAAATCTGACATGATCATATCATGTTTTGCTTCTTCAATCCCTAAATTACTTAACAAACTCGCTGCATCCGTTTCTGCATTCCATCCTTCTAAATCTGCAAACTCCCCTTCTAATTCTGAAGCGCGCATCCCATCTTCTTCTGAAAAATCAGGTTTTGCGTAAAGCGCATCTTTTTCATTCATGATTTCAAACAAACGTTTGTGTCCCATGATCACTGTTTGAAGTACTTGGAATTCATCAAATGCAAAGTGATTTTGACTTAATACAGCCATTCTTTTTCCTGGCTCCAATTCAACACGACCTCTTGTAGGATCTTGTTCACCCGTCAATATCTTTAAAAATGTTGATTTTCCTGCACCATTTGCTCCAATCACCCCATAGCAATTGCCTTGAACAAATTTCAAATTTACATCATCAAAAAGAGTACGCTTCCCAAATTGAAGCGATAAATTATTTACTGAAATCATTTATATAGTTATTTTTAACAAAGATACAATCATTCTTGCGATTTTTCACACCTTCCTTTTATTAGTAATTCCCATACTAAAGGGATGCAATTCTCTAATTTTTATTCAAATGCTTCAAGTTGATGGCATACAATCCAATCCAAATCGCTGAAAAAATAGCGGATTGAATTATTTCTGCTTGCAATACTAAACTAATTGGTACAATCACATATACAGCAGTCATCGCTAACAAGCTATAAATCACGTACAAGTGAAAACCTAATTTTCGTTGTTTCCACATAAAAATAACACCAACTAAACCTAAGGCATACACTACTGTATTGATCAAACTATTCAAATAGAAATTACTATTTATAATTCGTTGTTTTTCAATCGTTTTCTCTAAGACCAACTGTATTTCTCCTGTTGATCCAAACATCGTTGAAAAAGAATTTAAGGTTGAAAACGATTTCTCCAATTCTTCATTCGATAAAGGTCCACTGATGAAACCCATTAAACCAGAAATCAACATTACTCCTGTTCCAATGAAACTCAAAACGCAAAGTACTGTCAAAAAAATGGGTCTTTTTGGTTGTTCAGTTGAGTCCAACTCTTCAACCGATGTTATTTCATTATTTATTTCTTCCATGAGATATTTTTTACGAAGTTGGTACTTTCACTAATTAAGGGGTGTAAATAACAATCTTGTTCTACAAACGGAACAACTTCTCTGTAAGAAGCATGCAGACTTTGAAGAATAGGGCTTGTTTTTAATGGCTTTCTAAATTCATATGCTTGAGCCGCATTCAATAATTCAATTCCTTGTATGGTATAACAATTTTCTAAAACACGGTACAATTTCGTTGCTGCATTTGCCCCCATACTCACATGGTCTTCTTGCCCGTTGGAAGAATCTACACTGTCACAACTTGCAGGGAAACACAACGATTTATTCTGACTCACAATTGAAGCGCACGTATATTGTGGAATCATAAAACCAGAGTTCAATCCTGGATTTGCTACTAAAAATGCTGGTAGTCCTCTTGTTCCAGAAATCAATTTATACACTCTACGTTCAGAAATACTTCCCATTTCTGCCATCGCCAAGGCTAAGAAATCCATCGAAATAGCTAACGGTTGTCCATGGAAATTTCCAGCAGAAACCACTAACCCTTCTTCAGGAAAAATCGTTGGATTATCTGTTACCGCATTAATCTCGTTCTCAACTATTTTTGCACAATGCTCTATTGCATCGAAACTTGCACCATGAACTTGGGGTATACATCTGAACGAATATGGATCTTGCACATGTGCTTTTTCTTGCGTAATTATCTGACTTCCTTTTAATAAAGTACGTATTTCTTCTGCAGCATGTATTTGTCCTGCTTGCTTACGAATTTCATTGACAGAAACTCCGAAAGGCTCGATTCTTCCGTCATACCCTTCTAATGACAACGCTGCGATGTGATTGAATTGGTCCCATAATTTGTAGGAAGTTGCAACCGCATAAGAAGCATAACTACTCATAAATTGCGTGCCATTTAACAAGGCCAAGCCCTCTTTAGATTGTAATTCCACTGGCTCCAAACCACAAATTGCTAATATCTCGCTTCCTGAATAACGTTTGCCTTGGTATTCAACCTCCCCTTCTCCGAAAATCGGTAAAGATAAATGCGCTAATGGCGCTAAATCACCCGATGCTCCCAAACTTCCTTGTTGATAAACAATCGGTAACACATCGTTATTAAAGAAATACACTAATCGTTCTACTGTTGCTAATTGCACTCCTGAATGTCCGTGCGACAATCCAAGAACTTTTAACAATAGCATACGCTTCACAAGATGGCTTGGAACTTCTTCACCGGCGCCACAAGCATGAGAAAGCACCAAGTTCTTCTGTAATAATGCTAAATCTTCATTTGGTATAACCGTGTTACACAATGAACCAAACCCTGTGTTAATACCATAAATTACACGATTCTCTTTAGCAACAACCTCATCGAGGTACGCGCGACATTTTATTATTTTTTCTTTTGTGTTTTCGGATAATTCAATCGTATACCCTTCATTTAAAATTTCCTCCAATTGATCCAGAGAAATCCATTCGTTGTCGATAATGTGTTTTTTCATTTATTTTTCTAATTTTCCCTTTCAATCTTTCTTTTCTTCAGATACAAAAGGATGTCAATCTGTATTATTTATTTTTTTATCTGAGTAATTAACTCTTCTACATTCACCTCTACTTGATCACCCGACTCCATATTTTTCAGTTGAATGACTCCTTTTACCATCTCATTTTCACCAACAATGGCAACATATTTTACATTGACATCGTTTGCATACTTCATTTGTTTTTGCATCTTCGCTTTGGAAGGATACAATTCACATGCAATCCCTTTTTTACGAATTGATTTCACTAATGGCAAACAGTAGGCTTCTTCCGCTGAACCAAAATTCACAAACAACACCTCTAACCCTTTCTCTACTTCTTTTGGAAATAATTCCAATTCTTTCATTACATCGTAGATGCGATCTGCACCAAAGGAAATACCTACACCAGACATATTTGGCATACCAAATAAATCTGTTAAATTATCGTAACGACCTCCACCACAAATACTCCCCATTTTTACACCATCCGCTTTCACTTCAAAAATAGCGCCTGTGTAGTAATTTAAACCGCGTGCTAATGTTACATCAAAAACTAGATTTGCTGTTTGCAATCCTAAATTGGAAGCTGTTTCAATCACATACACCAATTCATCGATACCTTTCAAACCAATTTCACTCGTCGCCAAATAAGCTCTCATTGCTTCAATACGTTCGGAATTCGAGCCAGTCATTGTTAGCAACGGTTGGATACGTTCAATCGAACTTTCAGCAACCCCTTTTTCTTGCAATTCTTTTATAACACCTTCCTCACCAATTTTATCTAATTTATCTAAGGCAACAGTTATATCAATCAATCGGTCTGATTCGCCTGAAACTTCTGCTATTCCAGTTAAGATTTTACGATTATTTATATAAATAGTAAATGCAGGCAAGCCTAGATTGGTCAATACTTCATCAAACAACTGAATAAAATCAATCTCATACAACAATGAATCACTCCCAACAACATCTGCGTCACATTGATAAAATTCCTGATAACGTCCATGTTGCGGACGATCTGCTCTCCAAACGGGTTGAATTTGGTAACGCTTAAACGGAAACGACAATTCGTTTTGATGTTGTACCACAAAACGCGCAAACGGCACTGTTAAATCATATTTCAATGCTTTTTCAGACAGTGAGTTCGCAAAACGAGGTAAATTCCCCTCTTCCAATGCTTGAATATCTGCTTTTTTTTGTTTCTCTCCAGAATTTAATATTCTAAAAATTAACCGATCCCCTTCTTCGCCATACTTCCCCATCAAGGTAGAAGACAGCTCAAATGAAGGTGTTTCAATTGGCAAAAATCCAAAGTTTTTAAAAGTAGATTTTATTGTATCGAAAATGTAGTTTCTTCGTGCTACTTCAAAGGGTAAAAAATCACGTGTTCCTTTTGGGATGGATGGTTTTTGTGCCATGGTCGAATAGTTTGTCGCAAAGATAAGTTTATTAATTTGAAAATTTGAAAATGAGTTAATTTGAAGATGTAAGAATGTATTGATGTAACAATGTGTAAATGGAAAGTAGAAATCTTATATTCTATATCCCTTTTACTTCAAGGAGGATTCTTTCCTTTACTTGACTCCAAGTAGCCGGAATTAACATAATAGGATCTGGCTCAATTTCAGCATCATCAAAATACAATAAACTTTTTAAGACCATAAATTCAGAACCATTTGGATATTTTTGAGCATAAAAAGTTAACATCTCGGACAACGAGAAATCATTTAGTAATTGATATACATCCACAAAATCTTTTTTACTTCCGCGTCCTGCAATTGCATTAAGTTTCATCGCTGCTATATCTTTCTTTGAAACTAAACGAATGCCATCAATTACATTTACAGGTTCTAATAATTGAAAATTGTAGTCAACAAAATCGACCTTAATCTTATTAATTACGTAAATCAAAATTTTTGAACTCTGAGAAAGAATGGTAGTCTCACCTTTGTCTTTCAATATTTCAGTAAATAAATCAGGACTAATCTCGCTTCTTCCAAATAAATCAATGTCGACGGATAATCGATGTCCTTCATACAATGCTAATGCTGTTCCTCCAACCAAATTAAAATTAGTAAATTCATTTACTAACATTAATTCTTCTAATAACTCCAATAATTCTGGTTTGACTGCTTGTTTTTGTAGCATTTAAATTCGGATTTATCAATTTTATATAGGTTGGATAAAAAAGAAATAGAAACATCATCTAAAGTGGGTAACTGAACAGCAAGTGCTTTTATATTTTCAGCCCCCATTATAGATTTAAGTAATAACCAATCCTTTAAAATACCATATTGTAAAACTCTTTGCAACACAAAAACACCATTCTTCTCCAAGTCTACTGACTGAACATCAACATCCCAAAAAATATGTGGCGAAAAACTGGTAATTAAAGAAGACATCTTTTCCTATTTGATATAAAAATACAAAATTAAAAATATAAACCCTAAAATTAAATGAATTTAAAACTCACCAATCGGTATATTACCAACTAGTAAGTTACCAAATGGTAACATTATAAAACAATGAAAATTAGATTATTATTTTAAAAATCTTAAAAACCAAAGTAAAAAAACAGGGTCTAACCACTCAAAATCTCCTTGAGAAAATTGCAATATGTCTTTTTTAATTAAAATTTCACGGTTTTTAATAATGTTATTCGATGTCCCTAATTTAAAATCTTGCATCACGCGAACACTCGTTATTTGTTTTTCACCAGAAGCAACAGCTTTCAATAAATTTAATTGGGTATTACTTAAGGATTCTACTTGTGCTTGAAAAAACGGAGTGTTTACATCTATCAATTCACGCATCGCATCTTGTAGTATAGTTTCCGTCACTTCATCGGATGTCTTCACCCATACATAATGGGAAAACTGTTGTACATACCACGAATGACAATTCATTTTATCGGTAATAAAAGTGGATTGTTCTTCGGTAATTGTTTTTTCGGTGTTTTTAAAACTTTCCAAGATAAATGAAATCCATTTTTCGCGTTTGATTTTAGGCAAATACATGAAATCTCCAAAACGATAAAATGGCTTTGAACTATGATTGAAAATCTCCTCCATCATATGACGGTTACTACCATACAAACAATAGGTTACTTGTTTTTGGCGTTGCCATACAGCGCGCATTTTCTTTTCGAAAGATTCAAACGTATTGTAATTCGACAAATTTTGAAACTCATCGATACAAATAACAAACTGAATCCCTTTTTCTTTCGCAATCACCTCTGGCAAATTCAATACCTCATCGCTGTATTTCTTCAATTCTTTCCAATCAAAACCAATGCTAAAATCGGTGGTAGGATCTAGCCCTACAGACACTTTGGGCATCAATTGTTTGAAGTAATTCTTTGCATGACCTACCCAATCTTCCCATCGGGTAGAAGATTTTTTCAGCACTTCGCGTGCAAACACCTCCAAAAACTCTTCCTCGCTACCAATAGTAAATAAATCGATGATCACTACCCGTATAGTTTCCGAATCAATGTCATGCGCAACTTTCTCCACCAAAGAGGATTTCCCCCAACGACGCGGAGAAACCAACATGGTATTGATACGCCCCAATAAATTAGACTTCAATTTAGCAAACTCTTCTTCGCGGTTCGTATAAGAAAACATACTCACTGTTTTCCCAAAAACAAATGGTGTATTATTACTTTGCATAGCTTTCTATTTAATGTTACCTAACGGTATATTACTAATTGGTATGTTACCAAATGGTAACATTGCAAATATAATGAAAACAAGGAGTTGAAAAAATAAAAAGAAGAAAAATTAAATTATTTATGTTGGTTGAAACCGTTAAAACAAATAATTCAGGGAACGATTTACTCGAATAAAAAATACTTTTTAGTAGTAGATGACAAAAAAATGGCTCACAATCATTTGCAAGCCATTAAAACATCATCCACGCAACTGTCAGACTGAGCGGAGTCGAATGTCAATCCCTCAAACACCTGACAGAGAACCCGTAATACTTATTGTGGGAGTCTCTACCTGCAATCCCACCGTTGTAGACCAGGACGCGGTTCCAAGCATCGGCTGTAACGTCCTCCGTAGAACTCCACCAGAAACCGATGCGGCCAATGTAGTTGTAACCTCCATTGTCGTTGCGGTGCCCGCCCGGATGACCAGTAAATAATGACGTGTTAGTAGCGTCTGTATTTGGGCTAATCCAGTAGGTTGTGACTTCTTTCATTTTACCACCAGCAACACTAGCACCACCTAAATAATCTGTTAAAACTGTCCATTCAGCGTCTGAGGGTACGTGCCATCCTGTAGGGCATACATTTTTATTGCCATTGGTTGTTTTGCTCACTGCATACCAATTGTAAAGTTTACCTTCTTTAGTATTGTTAGCTGCATTGTTATTGTAATAAGCCCATGCGCCTGTGGTATTGTTTTGCCATTGGGTATTGTCGGTAATGTTTGGAATCGTTGTACCATCGCTGTATTTAGAAACTTTTAAGTTCTCTCCCATCCATTGTTGGGTACCGATGAACACTGTTTTGTATGTATTACCTTCTGCATCTTTTAAGTTTGGACCATATCCGCTTGTAGGGTTTTGAATTGCATTTTCAACATCAATTGCAATAGAACATGTTTTTCCACCGAAATCAATCGTAAAAGTTGCTTTACCTGCTGTAGTTGGTGTACCTGAAATGGTATAAACCAGTGTTCCTACACCAGTCGCTAATGTGCCTGCTACTAAAGTAGCCGATAAACCAGTAACGCCAGTAGAGGAGTGAGATTTGGTTAAATAGGTTTTTCCGTTTCCTCCAGTGTAGGGAATCGTTGCAGTTACATTACTAACCGGTTGCCCGTTAATGATTTCCCCTGCAATTGTAGTACTTGCACAATTAAATCCTGATATGGAAACATCATTCGAAGTTTTTGTCGTATCAGTTGTGATGTTACCTGAATTGTTTGGGGTAGATGTTTCTTTATTACAAGAAAATAATGCGCTTGATAAAGCAAAGGCGAAAAATAGTTTTTTCATAGTGTAAATGAATTAGATGGTGTAAAAATATAAAAAACTAACTAACTAACTAACTAACTAACTAAACATAACCATCATAAAACCCTATACTTCGTTTGATTTTTATTTCCTGAAACCTCAAAAAAATGTAATTCTACCCCTTTTTTTAAATCACGACTTGCTGTAGCTGAGGACATATCTTTAAACGTGTTCATATAATCTTTTCGAGTGAAAACTTGCTTTCCTAATGAAACAAAATATTCGATACGATCGATGTCTTTAAGAATCCTATTATTGTAATTTAAAATACTTTCTAAAGAAGTGTTTATGACTCCTAACATATATTCAATAAACACGGTCGATTTACCCATTTTATCACTTATAGAAAGTGCTTGATAATATTCATCTTGTGTTTCATTGATTAGTGTTTCAAAAGGCAAGAATTCAAAAACTGGATATTCATCACATAAAATTAAAGTTTGCCAAAATCTACCCATCCTGCCATTTCCATCTAAAAAAGGATGTATAAATTCCATTTCATAATGAAAAACACAACTTTTTATTAAGGATAGTTCATCCTCATCTTTTAAATACGAAAATAAATCTTTCATTAAAAAAGGGACTTTATCTGCTGGAGGAGCAATGTGTTCAACATTATTCCCCTTTACAATTCCTACACCTTTTATTCGGTACTTACCGGGATTATCGACTAATCCTTTCATTAGAATTTCGTGTGCTTTCAAAAAGTGTTTCTCTGATGTAGCTTTAAAATGAGGTAATTGTTCATATAATTCAATCGCATTTAACACCTCCAATACATCTTTTTTGGGACCTATCACCTTTTTATTTTCTATCAAAGCAGTGATTTGATCTTGGGTAAGGGTATTTCCTTCAATTTGTAAGGAAGAATGAATGGTCTTTATTCTGTTTTGCTTTCTTAATTGGGGCGATTGTTTGCTTAAATAGGTAGCATTGACCTCTCCTAATTTAGAGGAAATGGAAGCAATCAACTTTAAAATGACTGGGGTTATATCGTAAGGAGGCTTCAAGATAGTATCATTTGATAGTATCAAAGATAGTTTAATTAATCATCCATGCAAAATACCTAATAATATAGGATTATAATTTTTCGTATCAAGCTGTGCTGGAATTGTATTCCTGCACAATACAATCGACAGAAATTAAATGAAATTGCTTACCAATTCAACATTCATGTAGATATTTTCCAATTTCCTTTACACGTTCCATCCTACACCCTCGTCAATACCTCCATCAATCTCCAATTGACATAATAATTCGACTTGCCAATTTTCTGTTTCACCAAAATCCCGCCTTCCGCCAAGGTATTCAAATAGATAGCAGCTGTCACCCGACTAATCGTTAATTCATGCATCAAAAACTCAATCTTTGTATAAGGCTGTTTAAATAAATGATTTAGTATTTCTTGACTATAAAATTTATAATTCGTTCGTAAATCATTTTTTACAATCTGCATTACTTCTTTTATGTCTTTGATTAAAACGATTGTATCTTTTGATGTTTGGTCAACGGCATCCAACATGTATAAAATCCATTCTTCCCATTTGTCGTCTGTACGAACTTCTTGCAATAAACGATAGTAATCTGACTTGTGCTTGATGATATAGCGACTCAAATAAAGAATCGGTAGTTCTAATAATTCAGTCAGCACCAAATACAATATATTGATAATTCTTCCGGTACGGCCGTTCCCATCATAAAATGGGTGTATGCTCTCAAATTGAAAATGAATGATGGCCATTTTCACAATCGGATCATAGTCTGACATGGATGAATCATTGATAAATTGTTCCAAATTTTCCATCAAACTTCGAATTTCATTCGCGTCCTGTGGTGGTTCAAAAACTATTTCTCCTGTTGTTTGATTTTTCAAATTCGTACCTGGTACTTTTCGTAATCCTGCATTATTTTGTTCCAACACCTCTTGAATTTCTAAAATTCCGTTGATGGTTAACACTTGTTTTTCTTTTACAATAGCAAATCCTCTTTTTAAAGCTGCAATATAATTTTGGACTTCTTTACTCTGTGCAGTCAAATAGTGATTTACTTGTAACGAACTTTTATACAATTCATCATGCGTAGTAACTATGTTCTCAACCTCGGAACTATCCTTTGCCTCTTGTATCGCAATCGAATTAATCAACACTTCTTGTCGAGGTATACTTTGCGCTGTTCCTTTCAATTCTGCCAACGACCTATGTGTAACAGCCAATTTCTTTAATATAGCAATCGTATCTAAATTTATTGAATAAGGTAAATTAGTTGGTTTCCACTTCATAATTCATGTATAGATTTTTGATTTTGCTTATCTCGTTCTATTTTCATGTAAAGATTTCTCCATTTTCTTTACAAGTTCTATTTTCATGTAAAGATTTATCTATTTTCTTTACACGTTTCTTTTTCATGTAAAGATATTTCAATTTTCTTTACACGTTCTGTTTTCATGTAAAGATTTTTCGATTTTCTTTACACGTTCTATTGCTTTCAATTGCGAATTTTCATAATCGCTTCAAGTTTATTACCTTCGCATACAAACTTTTGATTTATGCTTAAAATTGACATGCACTCGCACATTATACCGAAGAACTTACCTGATTGGCATGGAAAATTCGGTTACGGCGATTTTATTTACTTAAAACACAACGAAGACAAAACTGCTGATATGATGCAAGGTGGAAAGTTTTTCCGCCGCATTGAAGAAAATTGTTGGGATGAAAATTTCAGAATAACAGAATATGCAGATTTTTCTACGACAGTACAAGTTGTCTGTACAATACCAGTATTATTCTCTTATTGGGCAAAACCAGAAAATTGTTTGGAATCGTCCAAATTTTTAAACGATCACATTGCAGATTTAGTAGCGCGCTATCCTAAAAACTATATTGGATTGGGAACAATTCCAATGCAAGACGTAGATACCGCGATTCAAGAATTAAGAAGGTGTAAAGAAATCGGGTTGGTAGGTGTTCAAATCGGAAGTAACATCAACGATAAAAACTTAGGTGACCCAGAATTCTTCCCGATTTTCGAAGCAATGGAAGCTTTGGATTTAGCGGTAATGATTCACCCATGGCAGATGATGGGAGAAGATAGCATGCGAAAATATTGGCTACCTTGGTTAGTTGGAATGCCAGCTGAGACTTCCCGTGCAGCTTGCTCAATGATTTTTAGTGGATTGCTAGATAAATTGCCTAATTTGAGAGTTTGTTTTTCACATGCAGGTGGTTCTTTCCTTTCAACGATTGGACGCATCGAACACGGATTCAATTGCAGACCTGATTTAGTTGCGATTGATAATCCTAACAATCCAAGAAATTACATTGGTAAATTTTGGGTAGACAGCATTACTCATGATATAGATTTCCTAAAATACATTCTCAAAATGCAAGGAAGTAGAAAAATTTGCTTTGGAACAGATTACCCCTTCCCATTAGGAGATTTAGAAATTGGAAAATTCATCGAGGACAGCGATTTATCAAAAGAAGCGCAAGAAGACCTATTCCATAATTCAACATTGGATTGGTTAAAACTGAACAAAGAGATGTTTCTCTAAACGAAAGATATAAACTACCAAAAAGGGTGTCCGAAATTAATCGAGACACCCTTTTTGATGATTGGAAAATTCATTCCGTTTATTCTTTTTCAGAAAAATGGTTCCATCCTTGCGCTTTTAATTCAATCACAGAACCTTGTTTATCGACCAAGTTAATACCGCTTTCTTTATCTGTAATATGTCCAATAACAGTGAAATGTGGGTTAGAAGCAATTTTCTCATAGGCAGATTGATTTACCGTAAACAACAATTCGTAATCTTCTCCCCCATTTAGAGCTGCAGTAATCGGATCCATGTTTAATTCAATAGCCAACATAGATGTTTTTGCATCAATTGGAATGCGATCGTCGTAAATTGTACATCCTGTATTACTCGAAGTACAAATATGCATGATTTCAGAAGCCAGTCCATCCGATATATCTATCATAGATGTTGGTTGTACCTCTAATTCTTTTAACATTTTGATTACGTCTTTTCGCGCTTCAGGCTTTAATTGTCGTTCCAACAAATAATCATGGCCGTCTAAATCTGGCTGTATTGAAGGATTGGCTTTAAAAACTTCTTTCTCTCGCTCCAACACTTGCAATCCCATGTATGCACCACCTAAATCTCCTGAAACAACTACTAAATCAAATTCCTTTGCTCCGTTTCGGTAAACTATTTCACTTTTCTTAGCGGTACCAATAGCAGTAATACTTATCATCAAACCTGACAATGAAGAAGTGGTATCGCCCCCAATTAAATCAATCTTGTAAAAATCACACGCTTTTTGAATTCCTTTGTACAATTCTTCTAAGGCCTCAACAGGAAATCGACTTGAAACAGCAATTGAAACTGTAATTTGTTTCGGTGTTCCATTCATTGCGTATATATCTGAAAGATTCACCACTACTGCTTTGTATCCTAAATGCATTAAAGGTGTATACATCAAATTAAAATGTACTCCCTCCACCAACATATCTGTTGAAACTAACATCGCTTCGTTTTTGGAAGTCGCAATTACAGCGGCATCATCTCCTACTCCTTTCAATGTTGTCGTTACATGGGTGGTAAATCCACTTGTTAATTTATTGATTAACCCAAATTCACCCAATTGACCTAGTTCAGTACGTTTTTCAGACATTGTATAATTTTTTGTTCAAAAGTAGACATTTATTTGTTTAGCATCGAATTTGCTAAGGAGTACAATTCGTTCGCCATTAATTGATGTTCATGACGCGTAGGATGGGTATCACACCCACTCGCATAGCGTTTTGAAAACTTAAACACTTCGACATCAAGTGAATTCTTCTTTTTAAAATAGGATTTTACAGATTCTAACACAGTATGTAAATGCGCTTTTAAACGGTCATTGGCCATCGGACTAACAATGCAAATAAATTTCTTGACTTTTTTAGTACGACATTCGTCTTCTATCAACTCAATGTAAGCTTCTTTCATTTTATCTTGAGGCGCCAAACCATCGTTTTGTCCGAGACAGATACATTCCAAATCTGGTAATCGATCTTTAGAGCAATCTATTTTTTTAGAACAAAAAGAAAGATCAATGTAATCTTTTACTTTCGGTAAGGTATTCTCATTTCCGCAACAACTTCGAACTAACCCAAATCCAGAAACAGAGGTCAAAACCCAATCCGCTTTTAACTTACGACATACCGAAGGACCATAACTAAAATAGGCCGAATGCTGATCGTACCATTCATTTGTTCCACACGGAGAAACCAACATGTAAGAACCTGTTCCACAAGTGATTGAATCACCAATAAATTCAACTAATTTGGATTGTACTGAACTCTTTATTAAGGATTCACAATGCACGCCTTTAAAACCGATGTATCCAATTTTCGCTTCTGTTCCTTTACATATCTTTACTTCGTGTACTTGATTTTCTGAAACATTTTTGGCGACTACTATACGGTTAGTTTTACTTTTTAATTTGATGCGTTTAGTGTATTTACCGTCTAAAATAATTTCCACATAGTTATGAGGTCCAAAATAGGATTCATCTTCAATGACAACCACACAATCTGACCCTTTGAATGAAAATTGTACTGTCGCGCCTGATGCCCAACATTTTGGTAACGCTTTATTTGAAAAATCAAACCGACCGATGTAATTCAATCTTGCATCTGAAGCGCTATAAAATTGTTCTGATTTTTTAGTATTGAATAGAAATAAAAAGATCCCGAGTAAAAACAGTAATGAAATTGGGATACTATATTTATAAAGATATTTCATACATTAAATTTATAAAAAAATCGTAAATCTATTTCAAATAAGTAAAATGTAATAAATCTAAAGGTATTCAACTAACCTTAAGAAAACACAACCGATGTCATACTAAGCGAGCCAGCAACCAATTTATCATTGAACAATTGGATAGTATCTTTAGAAGTTCTTAAGGCAGTGGCGTAAACCAATGGGAAAAAATGATCCGGAGTTGGAATAGCTAACCCCACAGCAGCACCTAATTGATAATAATTCAACAAATCTTTATCGTTTCTCTGAAGAATGAGTCGGTTGATACTTTCTCGTGCCTCTTTCGCCCAATCGTAACCGTAATCTACTTCATCCATTCGAGCAAAATCAACCTTCCCAAGATTATGTACAATGTTTCCACTACCAATAATCAGCACTCCTTTATCCCGTAAAGAGGACAATTGTTTGGCCAATTCATAATGATAGCTTGCAGGCTTGGAATAATCGATACTTAATTGCACCACAGGAATAGAAGCGTCTGGATATAAATGTTTCACCACCGACCAAGTCCCATGATCCAAACCCCAAGTTTCATCCAAACCAACGTTCGTGTTTTGCACTAACTTTTTTGTTTCCTCTGCCAATAGCAACGATCCTTTTGCAGGATATTGAACATCAAACAAAGCCTTTGGAAAACCTCCAAAATCATGAATCGTCTTTGGGTGCTCCATCGCTGTTACAAATGTTCCATTTGTCAACCAATGTGCAGAAATACAAAGAATCGCCGTTGGTGTTGGAATATTTTTTACGATGGATTTAAATCCATCCGTAAATTCATTCTCTTGTATCGCGTACATTGGATTTCCATGCCCTAAAAAAAGAACTGGCATCGTTGGTGTCACCCCAAATTTTGAGGCCATTTTTTCTAAAGTAGTTAAATCGCCCATAAATGGAATTGTTGTAAGTGCTAAAGAGGATTTTATAAAGGTGGATCGTTTCAAAAAAATAATTATCACTAATTCAAATAGCAAACTATTCGAAAATTATTAAAGCAAATCTAACAAACTAGCTATGATTATTAACTAAACATTACAATTATTAAATCAAAATGATTACTTTTAAACTTATTTTTGAATTTGAAACATGAAAAGGGTTGATTGCACCTTAAAGCAATGGAGTATCTGAAAATCCAAAAGAGTAAGAAATTAAATCACTTATTTAAAACAAATGAAAAAAATTATTTTACCAATTTTAGCTTTAACATTGATTACATCATGTAAAAAAGAGACAACAACTACAACCCCTACAACAAATGTAGTAGTACCTGCTGCAGGTACTTATGGTGTTCAATATGTTGGGGGAACATGGAGTAACGTTGGAATTACTTACACAAACACTCAAAATCAAATTCTGTATAAATCATACGCTGGAAACACTATTAAAACAACTTATATCAACCCTAATCAAATTAAATTAGAGGTGACAAACACATCAAGCCCAATGACCGAAAAAACAGTTATTCTTCCATTATTCAATAAAAGTGAAGGAGGTCCAGGAGGTTATTCTTCTTATAATTTCAAAAATGATTTTTGGTCTGTTTCAATAGATGAAAATTACCCTGGCGTAGCAAATAAAAATGGAATTACAATTTCATATTCTAAAATTACAGAATCCAGCTCTGAGATGTGGAATGCTTATCGTTCTTCTGCAGATTAAATAATTCTAGAGAAATTAATAGATTTTCTATTTCATTCATTTAAAAATTAATTAAGTTTTAAAAATTAATAAAGGGTTATGAGAATTCATAACCCTTTATTGATTTAAATTAATTCGGAATTAAGCATGAACGAATCAAACCTTAAACTTGTGGAGAGGTAAAACAATAAAGTTGAATCAGAAAATAAAAAAGCCCCACATTTCTGTAGAGCTTTTTTTGTTGTCCCACTAGGGCTCGAACCTAGACTCTTCTGAACCAAAATCAGACGTGTTGCCAGTTACACCATGGGACAATTATGAGTACAAAATTAGTAAGTATTTTTTAATTTGCAAGAAGCAACTATAAAAATTCAAAAAAAAATTAAACATTCATTAACAATCACATAGTAAATAACTAATAAACAAACGTATAAAACTGAGTATAAATGAATAAAATAGTTAAGACACTTGTGAAAGAATTCAAAAAAATAGCTGTTTTAATACTGACACATGACGTACCAATAAAGATAATTTCTTAATTTCGTCAACTTAAGAAATTAATTAACATTTTAGAAATCGTATGGACTACAAAAAACTCAACACCTACACTGGATGGTTCGTGTTTTTAATAGCAACCACTGCTTATTTTATTACCATAGAAGATACTGTAAGTTTGTGGGATTGTGGTGAATACATCACAGCTGCTTACAAATTGGAAGTTGGTCACCCTCCAGGTGCACCACTATTCATGTTATTGGGAAGAATTTTTTCCTTTTTTGCTGCACCTGAAAATGTAGCCGTGTGGATCAACAGAATGTCTGGTTTATCAAGTTCGTTCAGTATTTTGTTCATGTTTTGGTCAATTACGATGCTGGCTAAAAAAATGGCGTTTAACAATAAACGAACACTCTCTAAAGGTGAGACCATTGCAATATTGGGGAGTGGTGTAGTTGGATCATTGGCATATACGTTTACAGATTCATTTTGGTTCTCAGCCGTGGAGGGTGAGGTTTATGCGATGTCATCATTGTTTACTGCAATCATTTTCTGGGCTATCTTAAAATGGGACGAAGAAACTGAAGCCATCAAATTTGGCGAATTAGACCTAGAAGTTGGACCACTAAGATGGATGATTTTGATTATGTTTCTATTCGGTTTAGCGATTGGTGTCCATTTACTTGGATTATTGGTTGTTCCTTCAATTGCTTATGTAATCTACTTCAATCAAACTGCGAAATTTAGCTGGAAAGGTTTCTTTATCACCGGGATTATTTCCATCTTTACATTAGGTTTTATTCAAGAGGGAATCAT
>Ga0247722_10000847_pt1 | contig 17847 bp, 18 predicted proteins | sample MSEWelMarce3H_FC_FD_189094 | JGI IMG/M metagenome (GOLD analysis project Ga0247722, IMG submission 189094) | Subsurface sediment microbial communities from gas well in West Virginia, United States - MSEEL Well Study Marcellus 3H_FC | ecosystem: Environmental > Terrestrial > Deep subsurface >... | reverse complement strand
CGATTGATGCTTTACGAGAAAAGCAAAACCGAAAGTATGTGGGCGGCACTCTAATAGCTTTTAAAATGAGTTCACCTCTAGAGGAGAAACCATTTCTGGTAACTGCACGAGTAGTAAAAGACCTAGACGATACATTACAAGTGGTTGTATGTTCTATGGGGAACGATTTTTGTAAAGACCTCACGAAGGAACCACTGAATGGTATAACGTTACTCAAAAAAGACGTAATACCTCTAGATAAATCTATTGATGATAGCACATCCATCGGTGCTGATGCTGCAGGAGGCGCGAAAAAGAAATCAAGACGACGCAAAGCAAACAAAGCAAGCAAAACCAAACGAAAGTCAAGACGCTTGAAAAGAACAACCAAACGTCGCGCGTAATGCGTTCAACCCTGGGTAAGAATAGTAATGCATTACATTAATGGACAACGCCTTTATATTTGCAGGGTTTATTGCATTTTTGTATTTCATCGCCAAGTTTGTGGAAATGCGATTTGTAGACCAAGAAAGCAGACCTCTTAAACAACTCGTTCGCGACACGGTCTTGGTCTTTATTTGCGCAGTAATCGGCTCATATATAGTGGAACAAATCAGCCCTGCTATCGCAGAAACCATTCACTCTAGCTCCCCACCTGTGGTGTTCAATGATGCCCCGGACTTTTAGAAACTCTTTAGCAAAAATGCGAATAAAATATAACCCACACTAAAATAAAATAAAATAAAACGCACACCTATTGTGTGTTGATAAAAATATCAACCCATAATACTATGGCATCATAATTTCATATACCCTTCATATAGAATAGAACTGTTACGCGTAACAAGGGATGGCATCTATATTGATAATATGAGCGCTTCGTTTCACGTTGGATTTGGAAACAAGGAACTTCGAAAACTCGGGACGCGCCAATTGTGCTTTTGGCACGTGCTTATGCACACATCGCGCAACCATTTTATACAGCTTAAACCCGGGATACCTCTCTACCCCGTTTGTTTTATACAATACATTCAAATTGTTGTCGTCCAAGCACCACTCTTTAATGATTTTCACGTGTGGCTCATAATCATCCTCATTGTTTTCCGGGTCTTCTATATTGTCTAACACAAAATCATACATTGAACACGCCAACCGGCACAAGTCAAAACTATAATTGGGGTCTAACCTGGGTTTACCCTGATTAAAATATGGCTCGGTATTGTATTGAGTTGCCGCATCATTACCCAGCTTAAAGCTGTCGCTACAAAATAGAACCCCATTGCATTTATAAATGCTTCGCCCGTAGTCAATAATTTTAAAAAATCCGCCCAAACGTAGGCACCTTGTAATATTGCTTTTTGTATAAATAGTAAACATACTTGTCTTGTGTTTCGTTATACATTATATTATTCGTGTGCAAATCATTGTGCGTAAAGCAAAACGCTTGCTGATATGTAATAAGTATCATTATCACCTGCATAAGCATGGCTATCCATTCTTCGCTGGATAAATCGCTTGTAACAATTAAATTATCCAATGTATCCTCACACTTCTCCATTGCAATGGCATACACTGGGAACTGGTTAATGGTTGCGTGTATTTTTTCTTCTATCTCGCTTATAAAGGAAGAACCAGTTTGGATACTTTCGTCTTGGTCTTGGTCTTGGTCTTCATCTCCATCTCCATCTCCATCTCCATCTCCATCTTCGCATGCATCGTCTTTATCTTTCCCTCGTAACGAACCTTGCTTGATTGTTTCATCGCCCTCCTGTGATTTATTGTTCTCTTCATCATCCTCTTCATCATCCTCAATCCCCTCATCTACATCGTTCTCCTCTATTTCATCATTGCTATTTGTATGAGAGGTTCTCGATGAGCAACTAGTAGATGTGGTATTACGGGTGTTTGACTCCACGTGGTCGCTTGGGCTTTCTAGGTCATCGCCTATATTTTGCAAATCCAAGTCCACAATATCCAATGACAAATCTTTCAAATCATTCAATGTGATTAAATTGGTCTGACCGTGTTCTGTGGGTGCAGTCTCAAACAAATCTTCATACATATCCTCGTGTATGGAGCTGATAGACAATTTATGCGATTTGTCTTTGTGAATAGTTATCGGGGCAAGCTTGCTTTCACTTTGGGCAGAATTAAACAAATGCGAATAATCCTCCACGGTAAACAACCCATTTGGTCCCGACTTTTTATTGAAGAACTCGCTCTCCACCAAATAATCCAAATCATCCATCACATCAATGGTATAATTCTTTTTTAGTCCTACAATTCCCCCATAATAATCCACACCATGCGCAAACCCGTGTTTGTGAATTAGCGTGCTCGCCAAGAATGTAAAATGACCGTCCACATAGGCAGAATTGTTTGGGTCAGCAATGCACGAAGAGGGTTGTAAAGAGTTGGGCGCATTCAGTTTGGGTAACTGAAATAATGTTTCATCCTCCACGTCATACTTGCCAACCAAATATTTAAACGGATTCAACAGCGGTGCCATCTTTAAGAATACATTGGCTTCACGGGTTTGCTCGCTGTTTATGTCTTTGACTATAAACAGATGCTCGTGGTTGCACTTTACTTGTGCGACATCATTTGCCGCTTGACCTGGTATGATGCTATGCAATGCCCATTTGTGGTTTAAGTTTATCGAGTTGTAGTTGCTCTCATTCAAAGAAAAAAATAAAGAATATAGCGGGACATAGTTTTGTGCATTATTCAATTGTATTTCTGCATTTGCTTCTAAACTTCTAAACAGTTCCTTGTTTTTTCTTTTTTGGTAATTCAATACAAATGCCATTGGTATGTAAATATACAAATTAATTTATTTTTAAACTAATACTACACGAAATGGAAATGTATACACGAGGACGAGAGTCTTTGTTTCTAGTAAATTATATCCTACTGATTTTGGTCATACATTTGCTTATTACGTAATACAGTAGTCCAAACAATATGCTTGTCATGATATATCCATTAATGTTAAAGTTTCCATCTGTATGAAACATCATAGGAAGATATCGCCCCAATGTTTTTCTTACTGCTGGCAATTGGAAAATAAAATACAGCACTACCAGCATCAATGGGGTTTGGATTTCGTCGTAAAACTCATCCATTTTATTCTGGCTTGATTCTCGGTTCGTATACTCTTGGATGATTTCCTCCGTGGTCTCGTGCTCATTAATGTAGTTCATATTTTGTGGTGGAGGCGGAGGGACATAATTGGGCTGTATCTGCGCATCCTGTGTCAATGTGTCCGTGTTTCGCGGGATATCTTTCGATGGGAGCTGGGTAGCCCCGGTGGCGCTGGCCATTTGCAGTCCGCTAATGATTTGGTTGATTGTAGTCTGGTCTAATGACATTTGACTGCCTTGTGCGCTTTGTGGTGGGTTACTTGATGTTTGCGCAAATGCCACGTGCCCAGTGCTATTTCCTCCTCCCGCGGGGTCTGTAGGTAAATCGTTAATATTTGTGGTGCTATTCATATAATTAGCTAAATATTGTTAGATAATTATACCATACGCATTTCAACCAGTGGACCGGAATATTTATTCCATTTCCACAATCTTTTTGGACGCATCGCATTTCACGCTGGCCGTAGTATATTTATAGCAGGTCTTGTCGTGTTTGAATATTTGGTCATCAATCTCTTTGGTCGGGGGAGCATTGTAAATAATGCATTGCTTGCCAATACACACTTTTCTAAAGAAAGTGGCAAGCCCAAAGCCTAATAGAACGGACATTAATATTTTCCCGGTGTGGGTATGGATAAACTTGGATAGGTGCATCATTTCCTTATATAATCCATACATTTTATGATTTCGCGATTAAATGAAGCTACCCGGACCACTGCAAAAGTATTACCCTTGCATTGGGATTTTTTTAATTAAAAAGATATTTGTTGGACACGTCACTTTCTGCGCTTCATACTGAAAGCATTGGTCCGCTTTATCCTTATACAGGGTGGTTAACACCGTTTGGGGGCTTGGGTATACAAATACCTTTTTCTCTTCGGGCCCTAACGCGTAAATAAAAAATAAACCTACTGCTAAACTAATTAAAAAAACTGGGACCGAAATAAAGTTCAATATCATTATATTATCGTATCATTATATTTACACCCAAAATTGTGTGCCTTCGTTTTATGGTTTCACTTTTTTTGTCTTGGAGTGTCCGTATCTGTATTTTTTTCTGGACTGCTTCGCTAAAATGAATGCGCGCTTGTTGTGTTGGCATCCTTTCTCCAAAATGTTATAATCTACCGCAGCTGCTTTGCCTGCAGTTAGTGCGCTCGCTAACCGTGCTATCCCCCACGACTGGGCAGTTTGGTTTGGTCTTGACCCCGATGAGAAATATGCGCCCTCCCCTTTTTTTACAATTTGCTGTAATGCGTCCAGAGTGCATCCGGTTTTTTGAGCAAGCATCTCATTCGGGCTAATATTGTCCACTTGGTATATTTTACGCGCGCGTATCACGTGTTCGGATGGTTTGTGCTTATAAGAGGCAACAGGAGGTCTCGTATAATACTTTCCCTTTTTGTATAGCCGTCTGGATTTCATAAGCATCTGGAGCTGTTTTCGCTGGTCCTTCTTGGTTAACCGTCGCGGTAAATACCGTAATGGCACTTTGATTTGGTCTACGTTCGTCATATTATACTTATACTATAATGTGATAATGTCTACAAAGGGTATTAATATATCGCTGGATAAAGAGCCAAAAACGGAGGATGGGATGGTGAAATCAGTTGAGCTGGATGAACCCGAATACAAATATGGTGCGGAGATTTGGTTGGGGTAAGAGGTGTGTGTGTGGCGCTGGTTGAAACCAAATATTTAATGACCAAAAATGTCAAAAATAGAATTAAAAACATTTTTTCTCACTGTATATAAGTAAGAATGCGATTGAAACTATCCGAACAATATAAAGACGAACGAGAAGCAATATGCAAGAGGATAATTGATATCCTTCAGTTGGACGCAAACAACTCTATCTTGTTATGTGACTTGGATGCAGACACGGCAAAGCAAGAGGCGATAATGGATATGAAGGAAGAAACCCAAAAGTGCTTTGCCGTTTCAAAAATATCTTCCTTCAAGCCGAACTTCGAATGCAAACGACCGTATTTAAATCTAGCCCGCAGTATTTTGCGCAAACAAGGTTACACATTCATTTCTACTAATTGTGAAATCAAAATAAACAATGTTTTAAAGAAAACCCAACGATATGTTGTGTTTAGGAAAATTGACTAATTTTTGCGTTTTAGGTGAAAATAAAATCTTTAGCAATATTATTCTGAAAAATAAGTTGTTTATATTGTTTTCCATATAAACAATTAAAGCTTTTTTCTCAAGCTATAACAGAGATGACAGGCAAGAGAGGTAAACTTTGTGATATTTATACAGAACAACGAGAAGAGATTTGCAAAAAAATTATTGATATTCTACAGTTGGATGAAAACCATTCATTTTTGTTATTAGAACTTGACGATAATATAGAGAAGCAAAATGCACTGCTGTCTATGAAGGAAGATATTCAAAAATATTTTGCGTGTTCGCAACTGGGATGTTTTAAGCCTGGTTATGAATCAAAACGCCCTTACTTGTGCATTGTGCGTGGTATACTCAGGAAACAGGGCTATACATTCATTTCTTCCGATGTCAATATAAAGGTGAATGATGTTTTTAAAAGGAGTCAGAGATATATCATCTTTAGGAAAATTAATTAACGATAACTAATTAAATTATTATCTTTAGTAATATTATAATGGAAATCGTTGAACGCTTGCCCCTTAAGCCCATCCATTGGCTTTCGAAAATGACTTACACTGAGTTTGTAGAAAAATGTTTAAACAAAGATAAAAAATATACAAAGGAGGAATGTAAAACCAAATACTCCATATTACAGCAATTTTGTAAAACTAATTTAAAAACCGGTGGCACTGTAAAACGCATTTATTCTTATTCTTCTGGCACCTCTGGGCGGTTATTTTCTGGCGGGTCATTACAAGGGCTACCTTCTGCAATTAGGGGGCTATTTATGCGCGGTGGTGTTGGGACGGACATTGATATGTGTAATGCTCACCCAGTTATTCTTCGGTATATTTGCAAATTGCACGATATACCGTGTCCACATTTAGAATATTATATTAATCATCGTGAAGAATGCTTAAAGATGTTTGAATCAAGAGAAATCGGGAAAATCACTTACTTAACTGCATTAAATAAAGACACGTTAACCCGTGCTAAAGGGTTGCCAGAAGAGTTTAAAAAATATGATGTGGAAATTAAACAAATACAAAAACGTCTGGCAGAAATAACAGAATACAACGAGATTGCTGAAACAGTGCCAGATAATAAAGCCTATAATAAATTAGGGTCTGCAATTAATAGGATTATGTGTCATTATGAAAATATTATTTTACAACACGCGATACACGTTATAAATGAAAAAGGAATTGAAATTGCAATATTAATGTTTGATGGTTTAATGGTTTACGGTGATTATTACACAGATAAAGGATTATTGATAGAGATAACACAGCACGTAGAGAATAAGATGCCTGGGTTGGATATGAAATGGGCATATAAAGAACATAATAATGAACTACATATGCCCGAGGATGGGGACAATATTACGGATACAAAGAGCACGCTTCGCAAGAAAGATATTGAGTTCTGGGGGGAACAAAGTTTAGACCAAGTCACAAGTGATGCAATCAAGTTGCTTCTATCTAATTTCAACCCAAAATCTCCTACAAAAGTATGCTTTACGGATAGTGTATTCGGAGAGATGTTCAAAACGCTATACGGTAATAAGTTTGTTTATTGCAATGATATTGTCTATCACTTTAACGACATATACTGGGAAGCCGACAACAAGAAATATACAAACCTCCAACGTTTTATTAATACAACATATATGACCGATTTAAAACAATGGATACGATCCAAAATTACCTATTTTGCTACCAAAAATGCGGATTTGGATACAGAAGAGATGTCAAATATTGACAAAAACCTTATTTTTTGGACAAAATTAAACTTATATACAACTGAATATTTGCAGACGCAAAGGGCTACAGAACAACTTATCAAAATGATATGTTCTAAGATATGCAATGATGAACAAAAATGGGACTTAAACCCGTATGTATTTGTCTTTACAAATTGTGTGTTTGACTTGAAACAAGGTTGCGTAACTGCACCAAACTCAGATGATTTTATGACTACTTGCTGTGGGTGGGTATACGAGTTTAATTATAAACCAGATGATACTTTATTAAACTTGATTAACGCCATACAACCAATAGAAGAAGTCAGAAATTACTTATTGAACGCTTATGCAACAGGTATGGTTGGAATACAAAATCGCAACATCTTCATTTTCACTGGGACTGGGGGTAATGGGAAATCAGTTCTTGACGAGTTGCTTTTTTCGATGCTTGGAGATTATGGATATCCACTTCCCAAAACATTCTTAACAATGCCCTTCAAAGAAGGTGCGAACCCAGAGGTCATAAACTTACATAATAAGAGAGCTGTAATTGTAAGCGAACCTGACGCAAGTAAAAAGATTGTCTGTTCTTCATTGAAGGCTATGTCTGGTGATTCAAAGGTATCCAGCCGACAATTATATGGTAAGATGGAGTCTGTAAATATTATTGCTACAAACTTTATTGAATGCAATACTGCACCAGACCTTGACGAGATGAATGATGCAATGACTGACCGGTTGGGAGAAGGCGTCATCGGATTTCATAGCAAATACGTAAAGCAATCACAGTGGGATACATCTAGTGATGAAGAACGCAAAGGGTTTGCGGGTATTCAAAATAAATATTACAAGAGCGATGAGTTTAAAGCAAAGTATCGTCAGGCATTGTTTGATATGCTATTACCTTTTGTAGATAAAGAGCCGATTGTTCCTGAATCAGTTGTGCAAGCGTCACGTATATATCTAACAAACAGCGATACATTTTTTACTTGGTTTCAGTCTAATTATGAGAAAAAGGAAGGTGGAATTGTTAAGATTAAAGAATTGTGGACCCATTACAAAACAACTTCTCACGAATGGTCAAAGACACAGAAGGACAAATATGGGGCACTTGGTAAGTTTGAAAGAGCAATTTGCGAGAGCGTGTTTTTGAGAAAGTTTCGTAAAGACCGTTATGATTATTATAACTCAATTCAGTTGAAGGTCTCTTCATTGTGCGGGTGGGGTGCAAAGGCAGATGAGGAAAATTGATTGGACGGTAGTATCATTTATATTTATATATTTGTTTTGATAGTTATAAAAAAAATATAAATATCAAATACCGAATAACCCAAATAACCCAACTGGAGGGCTATTTTCATAAAGGGTCTATAGAAATAATTTTAAGGAGTAATTTACAAAAAGAGGGTTCTATTTGGGTTATTTGGGTTATTTGCCTTTTTGAATAATAAATCTATTTTTTATTAATATTTGTTCAAATACTTATAACGCAAAAAACGCATTTTTTGCCCTGTTTTGAGATTTGGGTCTATAGAGTTTAGTATTGTGCGTATTAACTTTAAAACGGGGCAAGAATTGCGTTTTTGCGTCATTTCTGCTTTTTTGCATTGTTTCTTACTTTATTATCTTTTTTATTCCCTTCTTAAAGAAAAAAATAAACTCTAAAATCCATTCTGGCTTAACCCAAAATTATAAAACACATAATAACGGTTAAACAGCCCATCTGGGTTCACCGTGGTGCCAGGGATGGTGTCAATAAATAAGTAATTCGCTGCGTCATTGCTAATTGGGTTATCTTTCCCGTGTGTAGGTGCCCACCCTAGACTATAATCGTAAAAAATATAATACGAGGTATCGTGTCCTTTCTTATCCGTTTGATGCTCATAATACCAAATGCTTAAATGTGCCGGATTCGTCGTCATATAATTGCTTGAATAGTTGTTTGCCCCAACATCCCCTTTTGGAATGTCGCTTGCTTGCACGATGGGAGGAAGAAGATATCCACTATTCCACCCGTTTCTGTATAAATTATGCGTGATGAGCGACCACCAGATAAACTGGTCAAAAGAGAACACTGCTTTTTTCATCATTGCCATATAATCCGGGGATGTTTCGCTCGGGAAATCCATTGTTGCCAATTGCCCAAGGCATCCCCCGTAGGATTGCGCACCCCACGGGGTATTTACCGTCCCAGAATACGTGGTGGTCCAATATGCGGCTGGGTCGCTATGGTATAGCGCTAAATCGCTATCTAATTGAATGGACGTTTGCTGAACCCGCGTGATGTAACTGCTAAGCTTAACAAGCAGGGAGGGTGGCGTCGACGAAGCATATTCTTCAATCCGCCCGCAAATAAACTCGGCGGCAATGTGTCCGGCAATTCCAAACTCTTCCACGCTAATGCCTGTAATCGCACCGGAAAGCAGGTCTAACCCAACCCCTAACCCAGGGTCTTCATTGTCATTCAACGTCAAAAGTAAAAAACAATTGGCGCATTTCCCGATTGTATACGTATATAGCTGGTCATTGAACGCCTGCAAGTTTTTAAGGTTTGCTTTCACGCGCAAAATGTTCTCGGACGTTGGGTCTGGTATAGACATATTTTATATAGGTGGAGATTATGTTCTTACTGGTTTTGATGCAATGGTTGAGAATAATATAAATCATAGTTTTATATTATAACTTAAAAAACGAATACGTTTACTAAATCGTTTATGGTCTGTAATGGCGTATCTTATTAATCCACGAATTATTAAATCCAGCTCTATACTCTTTATTAAAAAGAGCATTTTTGTTCTCGGGTCTTAACCAATTTACTACACAACGAAACATATATATATGTAGCCTATAAAAGTTTCTTTAATATAAAATTATATACTCAAAACAGATGTTTTTCCTTATTCTCCCGCCAAATAGTTTATGCGCTGGATGAAGCGGTTGAACCGACCGACACGGATTTTGGTTCCATTTGGTTGTTGGATGTATAACTATCGGGAGATATGGGGCTGTCTAATTCTAATCTTTGGGCCGCATTGGGTCGGGAGGTCGGCTTCTTTTTCAGTATTAGGTTCTCATTGTCAACCGAATATTTTAGAATGTTGGTTGTGTTTAAAGAAGAATACACCTGGTTCGGCAAGTTCACCCTCTGTTGCATAAGATAAAATGACCGCTCGTTTGAGTTAAACTCTACGCTTTGATACATATACTTTAATGATTCAATCGCGTGTAACTGTTCAAGCATTTCGTCTAAATACAAGGAGACCGCGACGTCCAAATGGGTTGGGTCCCCGCTATTGTTAAACTCTTCAATATGTCCCCGTAATAATTTAATATTTTGCTCGAATGCAATCTCGGTTTCTTCCAATGTTTGGTTCCGTTTTCGGTTGTTTGTAATAAACTCAAACAATAGCATAAAGTTTTCATAATCCTTAATCACGTTGGAAAGCGCTTTGTTGGTGAGCTGGTAGTTATTCAGAGCATCATTTTTCTTTGAGTATCCAAAAATCGCATTGTTCTTTTCTTTTATAATACTGTTTTGTAACCCTTTAATGAGCTCCTTGTTGAAAGCCATTGCCTTGTCAAAGAGAACTGTGTAGGGAACCATAATTTGAATATCCAGCGCGCAAGGCTCCGCATCATCCCCGCATCGCGCTTTTAATATTCTGGATGTTTTGTCCACGTTGTTTTTGTCTGTTTTGTCCTCCGCAAACTCGGTAGCAAACACTGTGCCCACGTTACGCTTGCAATTAATGCATTTGGGTTTGGTTCTTCTGTATATGTTTCGCCGTTGTCTCCAGCTTACATCATCGTGCTTGGAAGAAATATTGCTCTTGATTTCTTCCTTTTCTGTTTCATATTGCGCTTTATAGTTGTAGTAACTGTCTATCGCTTCATAATACTCTGATAGCTCCGCCTCCTCCTCTTCGGCGTAATACATTGCTTCATCTAGGGCAGAAAAAGAGAATGAACTGGAAGAAGACTTGTCTGTTTCTCTTGAATACGAAACCTTACCATCAGTCCACGAGTCAAAAGAGTCTTTTGCAGAATAAGAGCGACTGCTTGGATACTGGGGGGACGGGTAGTTGGGTGAAGGATAGTTCGAACTTTCTGTCTCTGGCGTTAACACTTGTTGCAGTTTGGCTTCTCTATCGTCCGAAGGATTGGCTAATAAGCCCTGCGCAGCATCAGTTCCTCTTGTTATCAAGTCTTGCACTGCACTGGTTCCGGTATTGATGGCGGTTTGTAGCGCGTTTGTTCCAGTCTGCAACACCTCTTGCAATACGTTTGGCTCTTCTTGTCTCAATTCTACTGTAGGGTCAAACTCTTGCAATTCCCCTATGCTCTGAATGGTCGGAGCATTCGGTTTGTTATTATTATTGTTGTTGTTTGCGGACATTTATATAATAAAATAATATATTTTTGTAGTATGTTGCGCATATCCGCGCCATCATATGACCAATCCGAATTAACGAGTCTGCCTGGCTTGCCTTCTAACAATATCATACTCGTTGTCCCAATGGGGTAGCCCTGTAATGAGCTCTTGCTGTTCCCGCTTTTTGGCGGATTGGTAATTCGATATTTTGGATAAGATATATTGCTGTTTTTGTTTATCCTTTTCTATCCTCTCTTCCTTACTTAATTTTCCCTTGTATTTATAGAGTAATAACCCGCCTAAAATAATAAAAAATACCGCACACAACCCAATATTAAACATTGTGTTGTAATACTTGTCTTTTAATATTCTACACTGCTTTAAGGACTCATTTAAAAAATATTTTACACCAGGCTCAATTAGGGTTGGTGCACTGATACCTGAAAATTGCATATATTGAATGCATATAAATATTTTGGGTCTTTATCATAATGCCTGTTGTTTCATATTATGATAAATGTAAAATTGAATTAAACAGAGCGTTATAGTATTGGTTACATTAATTGTTATACTAGCGTATCCTCATGAATACCCATATCCCTCTTGTTAAAGATATGCACAATCAACCAACATTAAAGAACGCCCTCACTCATAAGCCTATACTAAAATGGGTTGGAGGGAAAAGCCAAATTATAGATTCTCTCCTTGGAGAGTTCCCAACGGAAATGAATAATTATTATGAACTCTTCCTAGGTGGCGGGAGCGTATTGATTGCGTTATTAACTCTGGTTCAACAAGGTCATATCCATTTGCACGGAAATGTATATGCGTATGACGTAAATGAAGCGTTGATTTATGTGTATAAAAACATGCAAACACAACACAACGAATTGTATGAACAACTACAGCACATTATTACAGACTATAATGATTGTATTCAAGGCGAGCTAAACAGGACGCCACAGAACATTCAAGAAGCAAAAGAATCCAAGGAAAACTTTTATTACTGGATACGCTCGTTGTATAATAAATTGAGCCCGGAAGAAAAGACGACTGCATATGGCTCTGCATTGTTTATATTTTTGAACAAAACGTGCTTTCGAGGTATGTTTAGAACTGGACCAAACGGGTTTAATGTTCCGTATGGAAACTATAAAAACCCGGAAATTATGAATAAAACGCATTTGGACCAAATCCATAATCTGATACAAGGGGTTCAATTTGAGTGTTGCGATTATCGCGTTGCGTTGCAGAGGGTTTCGCCGGATGCAAACGATTATGTATATCTAGACCCTCCCTATTTCCCAGAAACCAAAACATCTTTCACTGGATATACAGAAAAAGGGTTCTCTCTGGCTGACCATATGGAGTTATTTGCAGGGATTCATGCGCTCACTGAAAAAAACAAGAAGATAATGATGAGCAATGCAGATGTAGGGGATGTTCGAGGTAGTTTTGGCGAGAGCAAATATACTATTCGGTCCATACTGTGCAAACGCGCCATACACTCAAAAAACCCAGAGACCAAAACAAACGAGGTCATTATTACAAACTATTAAAATATCACTACACACTTACCCATTCGTTTATTTTTTCAAAATAGTTTGGTTCGTCTCCAAATAGCGTAACAATGTTGTGTTCTGCAAGTATTCTATTTAGAACAGTGTATTTTTTTTCATCAGAACACATTTTTTTCTGCAAGTAGTCGCTTACACAAAACCCATAACATACTTCAAACTCACCATCTAACATTATTTCATATTCTCTTTTCAATCCTGGGCCTGCCCATAGTTTTGTTTCAACTGAGCCAGACACGTGTTGCTCTTTCTTTTCTAAAATCTTGATTTCCTTCTTACCAGTAGAGTATTCAATAATGTATGCCTCATCTGGGCATCGGTAAAGCTCGATGTTGTGTGTTTGGCGCATATATTTTTTTAGCCCATTTTGCAAGACAAAGGTGATTCTTTTGTCCTCAAACTGCTTTGTTAAATAAAAGTCGGAACCGTGTGTGTGGTTGTGTTGGAAAGGCCACCTTTCGTAACCCATCTCAATCAATCTAGTCTGATTGTTTGTTTTTTCTTCAAATGATTTCCCGTGTAAGTTTGTGTTTGCGCCTCCCGCACCCGTCCCCCTGTTGATGACTTGTTCTGTTTTCTTGTCATCCCCCTCGGTAAAGTTTTCCACAATAATTAATTTTGGTTTCAGAGTGTATTTTTTTGGTTTCTTTTCGCTCAATGCACTATTTGCAAAGCCATCACTAGTATTTGTGTTGTTGGCGTCCTCCATTTATATATTTTACCACAATAATTTTGTTATAATGATTTTCAATTTTTTGGTGGAGTCGTTTGGTCATAATAATCGGTTTGTGCTACACAACTGTTTAGTAATGGTCCATAGGTTTTAGACAACCCATTGCGTATATGGTGCGCGAGTTGGAACCAATTGTGTGTATAATTATTGCCTTCGGATACGCAATAATTATAATATATTGTGTAATAATATATGGACCTCACATACACATCCTTGTTACTATTTTTTTTAATTACGACGATTTATTTTTATTATTTTAAGCAGGAGGTGGATTTTTCTGCAAGCGATGTTAATTATGGGGATTACACCTCCAGCAATATGATGCGCCTTGGGTTATACTTTATTGTTGTCTTGTTACAGCAATACATATTCAACCTTATCTCCACCGTAAACCAATGCGGTGGCACGTTAGGCAAAAACGTGTTGTCCACCCTTGTTCTCACGATTGTCCCATGGGTTCTCATTTTCGGCTCGGTTATTATGATGCTAATTGTATACCCTGGTTTAAAAAGTTCTTTCGCCGATGTGGTGGGATACTTTTTCATTTATGATAAGGCAAATGACATACTCGGTAGCATCATTGTAGACACCAACTTGGAGGAAACCTTGAATAAATCTCTCGGCGAGAACAGCGAGAATACCAAGCCATTTAAAATCGCAGCAGAAGCCATTATGAAACTTTGCGGAAACAAGGGCATTTTAGTAAATGCAATGAACCCAGTAAACTTTGAAAACATCTGGTCTGTGTTGCAACCGTTAGTCGTTCCCGAAGTGAAGGAGGACGCAAGCAAGCTGAACACATTCAAGGCGCAGTTAAAAGAGCTGGTGTTCCGTAAGGACAACATTGGGGAAGGAATGTGGTATATCTACACAGGAATACTATTGTCCTCGATTGTTTCTTACAACTTAATATCACGCGGTTGCGAGAAAAGCTTGAAACAGATTGAGGATGCGAAAAAGAAATATGCAGACACGGTCAAAAAAACCGAACCCAAAAAGCAGAATGAGTATGCAAACAAGCCATATCAATTATAAAAGAGGTGCGAGTAATGCACATATTGCAATACTGCTAAATAGGATATGATGCCTAAAACAATGGACAACAACCAAATAGGAAGAATGGTTTTGTTTCGGTATCCCACGCCAAAGTCGCGTATACTTCCATCGGTGTTGTAAAAGATGGCGGGACGGTTTACTTGTATTACGGTATAAATAGTTAAAAACAAAATAATTGCCGACATAGTGATATTGTTGCGCACGAATTGTTTGAACATAATTAGGTCTTATATTATATTGATTTTTAAAAAATAAATAATAATGAACATTTGAACTTTTTTATTATGGTTATTATGGTTATTATGGTTATAGCGGTTATAATTTTATCATTTCATAAACAGATTAAATTATATTTTGGGTTGCATTTATTTCGTAGTGATTCAAATGACTAAAAATCATCGGTTTCCTCCCCGTGCGGGTCTCCGTCAAAATAATCCTCGCCCATATCTTGCATATTGTATTCGTTATTCTCGTTTTCCAGTGCAAGGTCTTCATCCATTGCGTCCTCTGCGTATTGCTCGATGTTTTGCGCGGACACGTTTTTATTTGCAAACAACCTGCGCTCTAAACGTTGATAATTCTCGTTATTCTTGCGAATATCATCATCCGACGCGTTCTTATCGTATGTAGTCAACCCCTTCTGAAGACCTACATTCCAATCTCCTAGTTTATGGGTTTTCAGCATTTTGTCTACTTGCCTCGCCTCTACCGACATATTTTCCAATTTGGATGTAAATGTCTCTTTCTCGCTCTGCTGAATCTTAAACACGCTACTCATAATGAAATCATAGGAGATGTTCACCATTATTTTATGGTTTTCCATTAGGTCCAAGTATGCGCTCAGTAAGGTGGCCACGTTATGCTTAATCCCCTTTAATTGCCCCTTGTTAATCTCCTCTGCATACTCTGCGTATTGCGCATCTTCATACATCTCATCGCGTTGGCTTGCATCTCTGCTTGTTTCATTCACAAAATTGGTGGCATCATTCGGCTTCTTGGAAGAAATCGGACTCAATGCATTGTTGCAGGCAAGGATGTATCCATTCAATGTGTGCAAAAAGTAGAACTCAAATAGGTGCGCCCCTGTTTTCGTGTCAAACAAGTTCATGGTAGCGCTTTCTTGCTCTTGAGCATTTCTTCCTTTCTCTTTGTTACCAATCATAATATTTGTAGCCACTGGGCTGTTGTTTGCTAGCTCCCACAATATATGCAACTCCGATGTAACGTTCTTTAACACATTCGTTAGCGATTCGTTCCCGTAAAACGGATGCAACTGGGTGTAATATTCAATAATCAGCCTGGACAATTTGCTAGCATCGTAATGTGATATGTTCCAGTGGGTCGGCATGGACATCTTCATAGTAGTGTATGTATTCTGCTTTAAAATGACATTGGGGAAGATATTGATAAAGTTGGCTAGGTAATTTTTAATAAAGTGAATAGAATTATGAACATCGCTGTTTGGCGTTTGGGCTAATTTGCGGGTGGTTCGCCCTCCCCAATCCATAACCGAGTTCAAAAATTGGGTTGTTCGCTCTAATTGCGCCTTGGATACTTTCCCGTGCGTCTTGATGAACTGAATGATTTGTTTTTTCGTGTTTTTGTTGTTGTTTATCAAGTAGTCGCGCAACCGATGGACGCTGTCATTATCTTCCATATTTATTTTACTGTCTGGAGTTTGATTTGCGTATAGCTCAATCAGTTCTAATAAATGGTCGTATAATGCAACGGGCATAACTCGGTTCGACGCATTCTGCGCATCCGTAATGGTCTCGCGTAGCTTTTGTATCGGCAACGGGACATTAGGGGCGGTCCCTACGTTCACTATATTCTTCTTGCTGATTGCTAGCAATAATTGTATTACGTCCTCGTTGGAATACTCGCGCCCGTCGGATTTTAACTTGCTTATTTGCGTCTCAATCGTATCCGCCTTGTTCAGATTCAATGGTTTCTCCTTGCAAAACCTCGCCAACTCATCGGGAATTGGCTTGATGGAGTTGAACTTGCAATAATGGATAAACGCGCGGTAAATGGTTTCTCTGCTGTATGCTATGTCCAATGGAGGGAAGATATTTTTGGTATTTACCCGGCTAGAAATAATGCACGAGTTGGTGTAAAACTTAATGTCGCGCAAAATATTTGAGTATGTGTTCACAATGTAATTGTATTGCTCAATATTTGCGTTTTTGTTTTTGAAATACTGCAAAAAGTTCTTACTGTCATCGTCGTTACAGCAAGCATTCTCCAAGGCCAGTCTGCCCCCTAAGCTAATCAACAGGTTGAACCTGTTTTGCTTTTTGGCGTGTTTGGTTATCACTTCGGTAATTACTTTTTGGATTTCTTCCTGCACTGCATAAGAAAATCGAATGATATTCCCCTGAAGCATCGCCAGCTGGGCCTCTTGCTTATACGAGCCGTCGCGTAAATGGTCTAATAAACTCTGATTAAACTGGGGTGGCACAGGGTTCAAATGGGTCATCTTTACAGGAACTTGGGGAGGAAGAAATGTCGTCATTCGTTTTACGCTGAATCGCTCCTCCAAAATGTCCAGTTTGTTTAATCCCATCTCCACCTCCTGTAAGTAGTCATACTTATTCTTGATTTTCTGCGTCACCTCCTGAATCTGGGACAAATAACTCTCAATGTAGTTATAAATCGTGGTGGATACATATTCTTCTTTTTTCTTGAGTAGCACGTTCCAAGGAGACATATTCACGCGAATCTTGTATGCAATGCACGCAATATACTGGATAAAGGATAAATCATTTCCTTGGCGCAATGGATACCCCTCCAATGAACTGCTACAGCCAGGGTATGTTTTGCGGGTGCGCACGGTCGGTATGCTCGTTTGCACCGCAATGATAAACATACCAAACGTCAAGTATAAATAGACCGTGTTTTTCATATCCTCATAGGAGGTGGTCGGTTTTCCCTTCTTCTCCAGCGCCACATTTTTCTCAGCGTGCTCGTCCTCGGTAGGAAGAATCGTGTTGACTGTATTTTTCACATTTCTTACAATGAACTCCATTTGTCCAGGTATGGAGATTCCTGCTGCAACCGAAAGCGCATTCACAATCTTGTAAATCAATTGGGTCTCTGGGCTCATTGCCGCTTTTTCGACGGGACAC
>Ga0247722_10000846_pt1 | contig 17860 bp, 9 predicted proteins | sample MSEWelMarce3H_FC_FD_189094 | JGI IMG/M metagenome (GOLD analysis project Ga0247722, IMG submission 189094) | Subsurface sediment microbial communities from gas well in West Virginia, United States - MSEEL Well Study Marcellus 3H_FC | ecosystem: Environmental > Terrestrial > Deep subsurface >... | reverse complement strand
AAAAAATAATTTAATTATTAAATGAAAAAAGATAGATACGAATTATTAAGGAAGAATGTACAAACGGTTGAACTCGCATCATTGACAGGTCAAACTTGGTTGGATTCTTATGGAAGTTTAGTTCCTTGGTCGGGAAGTAATCATTCTGGTAGTGTCTACATAGGACCTGATATAAATGACGTTGTAGATAATGTGACAGGAAGTGTTACAAAAGGTTATTATAAATGGGGTGGAACATCGTGGACAAAAATAACAGGTGCAACACATTACGACATAAGTGGTAGTGTTTATGGTTCATACCAATTTCCTTTATTTTTAGATGGTTCACTTGATGAAATGGGGGTAATGGTTGGTATTGCAGACGTTAATGGAGAATCGTATATGGAACAAATCGAACAATTGGTTAACTTTCATTATACCCAAACAGGTTCATTTGTAAAAGTATTCAGCACAACTAATCCTGATAAACTTAGAAACATCATTGACCAAGAATATAAAGTTTATTGGGGTCACAATAATGCAACATCGTCGTTGGCAATTAATAATGGTGTTATAGGTACAAATTTCCCAACCGCATCGTATACATACCCAACTACACCAAATACCTACACAATTTCATTATTATTAAATTCCCCATGGAATAGAGAAAAGATTAGTAAAAATATTACAATTCCACAATTTACAGGAACAACTCAAAATATTTTAGGTTCAATTACAGGTATAACAGTACCATATAGTAACCCAACTACTGGCCAAACATTAAATTATTTAAATGACTTAGATTATACGGACAATTATGGACCCGTAACAGTTAGTGGTTCAATGTTCAAATATTCTGCATTTGGTAAAAGTAAAATTACAGATTTTAGCATATACGGAGGAGGAATTAATAGTTCATCATTTACATATAGTACATCAGGTGAGACATCACAATGGACAGGATACACATTTACATATACAGGTAGTTTCATTAGTGGAACCTCATATAACATGGTAACCCTACATTATAGGGATTATGATGATGGAATTACCACAATTACAGGTACAACTACAGGATTTACAAGAGAGGAAGTTTTCAATGAAGCATTAACAAGAAATGAACATTTTCTTGGTTTTGTCGATGAGCCATCAATCTATTCCGACATTTTCGTAGAGAGAGGAAAACAGGGGGTTTTAGAAAAAACACACAGACTTGGGGAGGTAGACTCGGTTGGTGAATTAGATATTTACGGAAATGGATATTTTAAAGTGAGAAAACAATAAAAATTATATTTATTAATAAAAGTTTATGGCAGTAGGAAGTTACGGAATTGTTAGACCAGCGGATGTATCACCAGATGATGTAGATATATTCTATCACCATTCGGCAGATAGATTAGCTTCATCCGAGGTTACGTTAAAAAAACTTGATGCAAAAACAATTTTAACACCTGTTTTTCACAACGATGATACAGGTGGAACAAAAAATGTTGAGGTTTTGGGTGGATTATATAATTTAAAATTAAATGCTGCCGATTTTACCGATTTAGGGGTTTACACACTTCATATTAGGCCAAAACAAGTAAGAACTACAATTGCAGATTGTGGAGTTTTGGCAGCATTACCATCAGTTAGAGGAATCGTTATCGATTTAAGTAACGTGGGTTCCGCCGATAGAAATAAATTTACTCCACAAGGACTCGTGGGTTATAGAATAGAATACATCAACCCAACGGATAATAAAAAGACACCAAATTTTTATAGAGTGGTGACTTCATCGTTTTATTGTACTCCAATTGTTTCGAATTTGACAAGTACAAGTTCAAAAGCAAAAAGATACCAATATTCAGATGCGTCAACAAGTATGTTATTTTTAACACTAACACCGTCCTCGGCACCATCAAATAAACCAAATACCGTTCCTTTTATTGGTCAACAAGGCCAAACCATTATTTTGTCAAACACATATTTTAATCCGACAACAATCGAAGTTGAAATGGTTGAACACGATTCGTCGACATTGGCAAATGCTCTATACGGTAACCAAACTAAGGCGGTTACTCCGGGTATTTACACAATCTATGATAAAGAAAATCGTATCTACAAACAATATAACTTATATGAGGTTAAAGATCAATTTAACGAAACATTATACGAAGTTAGAGAAGGTAGAACAGATATTGATGAGACATTAAACTTTGATGATATTACACAATAATGGCAAGAAGGAAAGTTCCAAGTCAGGCTGCTTCAGGTGCTGAAACATTCAGCGATAGTTTAGTCGGTGGTCAAATCACCGATGGTAGCAGTCAATTGACTAATACGAACTTCGCCCTTGATAAGTTAATTCCAGAAAAAGATAGTAAAAAATTCAGAACGACTCCGTTTTCGGAGTTTTTAACTTTGGACGATTTAAAATCGGAAGAGAAGGATTCACAGACGACACAAACAAAATCAGAAAAAAAGAGGTCAATCTCATTTAGAGGTGCAAAAGATGATGCTGGAAAATCATTATTTGGTTCTTTAAAATCAAGAATTGCAGCCTCAATTGGTAATATAATTGAAAAATATCCAGCGGGTATTATGGTGGACAAAGATAGTTCATCAAGTATTAGTGGTAAGACCGCATACAATGTTACATACGACGTATCAACAAAAACAACCGAGTTCAACATTGAAACAGGTATGTTTTACAATACGTTTGATATTTCATATGAAGCCCCAAACAGTAACATAACACCGGAAACGACTAACCCACTTAGAAATTTCTATTCATCATTTAAAAAATATGTTGTTGAAATAAGTGGTGTGACGTATGATATTATAGATTACGAACAACCAGACGTAAATAATATTATTACCTTAACTGTTAGTGGAAAACCATTTACAGGTACAACATACGACCAAAGTTTTATTATTAGACCAAACAATGGTTTAACTGAAGAGTTCTTCAGTGGTCTCGATGATTTAGAAGAAGTATTACTTAATAGAGAGACTAGTCCAAAATATAGAGCGTCATTTAGAGTCCCAAGAGACACCTCAGGTGGAAGTAAAACTGATTTAGTTACGGTTGAATTTAATTGGCCAGTTGCAAAAGACGGTTGGAACTTACAAATTGTCGGTTTGGCATTTGATTCGTACACATCTGCATTAAGTAATGTTGCGGAGGAAATCGATGATTATAAATCTAACTTATTTGTTAGATTCATGTCCGCACCTCAACTATTTGAGTTCGACAGCGAAGATAAAAAAGCAGAAGCGTTATTTCAATTATACGGTCAAGCTTTCGATAAGGTAAAAAAATATATTGATAACATTGCTTACATGAGAAATGTAAGTTATGACGGCATCAATAACTTACCCGATTTACTTCTTAAAAATTTAGCGAATAATTTAGGTCTTAATACAATCAATCTATTTGATGAAAAAGATTTAGATGAAATTTTATACACAAGAAATGATGTACAATATTCAGGATTAACAATTGGTAAAACATTAGTTGACGCTGAATACGAATTTTACAGAAGATTACTTGTCAACTTAGCTTACATATATAAATCAAAAGGTACTCGTAGTTCGATAAAATTCTTATTAAGATTTATCGGTGCACCTGACCCAATGATTAGAATTGATGAGTATAGGTATGATATTGTTTCATATCCAAAGTCTCATAATATTGATAATGATATTCGTGATTTAATTAGAGGTAATAAAACATTTAGTACCGCAGTATTTGACGAAACAACGTATCAATATACCATACAAACTATAACAGGTTCGACAACACTCTCAAGAGAAAATTATCCTGTTGAAGAAGTTACGGCAACTGCAAAGAAATATGAAGATTTATCAAACGATACCTTTTTCCAAATGGGTTCTGGTTGGTATGATTTAACATTAGACCATAGATCACCTGATATTTTAGATGAAGATATTTCCATAACAACTGGTAGAACTAAGACATTACTAACTAAACCAAAAGGTTACACTTTTGGTGAAGATTATTTTGATTCATATAGAACTTTACCGGGTTTAGATACGGGTTATGAATTAGTACCTGTTATTGATAATAACCAAGGTGAAGTCGTAAATACAAATTCAGAATTAACATTCAATAGAAAGAATATAAGTGCTTATTTATCATCCGCACAAGCGATTGATTATGACGTTTATACAAAATCAAGAAACTTAAATCTATCATTTGGAAGTGCAACACTGGAACCACAAACAGGAGTAACGTTTGCTGAATTTGCGGATAAATTATTACACGAACAAATTTTAAATTCTAACATTATTAGATATAAGAAAAATTATATCAAGTTAGAAGACATATATCAATCGTATATAAATTCAACTTCATTTGTACCTTATAATTTTCCTGATGTAAACGAATTTATTAATAGAATGGGTCCTTATTGGACTCAGGTTTTAGACCAAATAATACCATCAACAACCTTATGGACTGGAGGTAATATAATTGAAAATAATAAATTCAAGAGATCAAAATACGCATATAAATTCGGATGTCAACCAAAAGAATTTATTGAAGAATTATTTCCAAGTTTTGAAACTGCGATTGAGGAAGATTTTGAAACCTTATTAGGTGAAGAAGAAAATTTTAGAGGTTTATTAAGTTTAACGGGGTACACTTATAATCCTGTTATTGAAATTGATGGTGTCGCATATATTGGTGGAAGTGTAATTGTTAGTGGTAATACATCCACGTCAACAAGTGCAAGATTATTTAATAATTTTCCACAAACAGGATGTACAAGTTTAGACGAGAGCTCAACTCTCCCATTAATTTGTGATTATAAAGATTATTTAAGTCCTGACGTTACCAAGATTAAAGAACTTTGGAGAACGTCATTAACAAATTTAATCAATCAAATCAACAACGAAGAGACCATGGATGGTCCTGGATGTATTGATTCGTATGCACCATATACCGCAGCAACAAGTGGTACTACATGTACTCAAGTAGCCAAACCAAAATTAGAATACACATATTATACTGATGTAGATGGAGTTGAAAAAATTAAATTTACAACTATAAAGTATGGTCCTGATGATTGTTCAGTTAAAGATTATTTTACATATAGTTTTGACTCAGTTTACACATCAACACCTGGTTGTTATTTAGATATTGAATTTACTGCGCCATGTGACATATACTCAGGGACAACTGAAGATAGTTGTGTGTACGATACACAGGTTAATTGTATATTAACAAGTGATATTGTTGTTAACTTTAGTGGAATCACGGGTGTTCAAAAAGGAGATACAAAAAATTTACCAAATGTATATGTTTACAAAAATTGTGAACCAATACATAACCAATATACGGGTTACACAACAGGAGGAACATCGTTCTATAACGTTAGTGAATGTACATACATTTTAAATGATGTTAAGGATAATGATGAAATTGATTTATTATTCTTGGATGCATCAAACTGTGAAACAAAAGTAAAAATACAAGGATTTGATACTCAAATGGTATCAGGTGACACAGGTAACGGTTATAAAACCGGTTTTAAAATTGTACCAAAAGTACAGTATAGAAACTCTTATAACTATGGTTTAAAATCTGATACAAAAGTTATTCTTGTAAGTGGTGCAACCATTGGTAACAACACAACACCATCTGATATTGAAAATTATTTATTATCGGGAACATTAGTTAAAACTAATGTGAGTGGTATTACTGCGGGCAATATTATATTAACAGCGGAACATTTACTTTGTTCAGGATTTACACATCAAGATTTCAGAAGTGCCAATTTAAATAATGACTATTCATTTAGTTTCAATTATAAAACATCGGTTGTAACCGACAAAGAATGTTTAGGTTCAGTTAGAAAAAGTATTATATCAGGTTTAACTGTAAATGAACAAGTTGTTGTTTTTGAATATCTACCAACAAGTAAGTTAAGAGTTTACACTAAAAAAGAAGTTAACGAAACAACATCGGCGGTAACCTTAAGAAAAAGTTATTTCTTTGATGATAGGTTCCCTGAATTTTTACAAGTAAAACCAACACAAATTGAACCATGTTGCGACCATTCAGAAGATTATTATGAACATGGTGATTATATCATAACAGAGAAAGGAGAATTAATTGAGGTAATTGCGGTTGATTTAAACTACTGTGAACCAAATTTATATTTCAGCATCAATGTAACGAGTGATTCAACAATTGAAAACTTAGTTTTATTTAATGGTAATGGAAACTTTGAACCATTAATGCAACACAAGTATGATAATCACATGCCGGTTGTTGTTGACATGGGAGAACAACAATATTATACAAATAATACATGTTGTACATATGATGAAGATATTCATGGTATTGAAGTTCTAACAAGAGATTTATTAACACCATGTGTTACTCCTTATCCTATAATAGTACCTTGTGGTACCGTGTATCCAACACCAATGCCAACAGCAACGGTAGGACCTACACCAACACCTAGTGGTACTCCAATGCCAACTCCTACACCAAGTAGTAGTGCAACGCCAACTCCAACAGGAACGGCAACGCCAACTCCTACTATAACAGGAACTGCAACACCCACTCCAACACCAACCCCGAGTAACACATCAAGTGCTACTCCGACTCCTACTGGAACGAACACACCAACACCAACATTAACTGGTACTAACGAACCAACTGCAACTCCAACACCTACACCAAGTGCAACTCCAAACTGTGAGTTCGAGGTAACAGCATTTGTTGCGACTCCAACTCCAACGCCAACAGTAACAGAGAATTGTAATTTTGAAGTAACAGCATTTGTTGCAACACCTACACCAACTGGTACTAACGAACCAACTCCAACTCCAACTGAAAATTGTGAGTTTGAGGTAACGGCATTTGTTGCAACGCCAACTCCTACACCGACAAATACAAATACGCCAACTCCAACAGAGAATTGTGATTTTGTGGTAACGGCATTTGTTGCTACTCCGACTCCGACAGGAACTAACGAACCAACACCAACTCCAACGGAGAATTGTGATTTTGTTGTTACAGTAGATATTGCAACTCCAACTCCAACACCAAGTAGTACTCCAAGTAGTACACCTGACCCAAGTGCAACACCGACTCCGACTCCAACAGAAAACTGTGAGTTCGTGGTGACTGTTGACATCGCAACGCCGACACCTACTCCAACCCCTACGTTAACTGGAACTAACGAACCAACTAATACCCCTACTCCAACTCCAACTGAAAATTGTGACTTTGAGATTGTGGTAGACATTGCAACGCCAACTCCGACAGGAACTAATGAACCAACCGCAACGCCAACTCCTACTATAACAGGAACTAACGAACCAACTAATACTCCGACACCAACCGCAACAGTAAATTGTGATTTTGATGTCGATTTAAATATTGCTACACCAACTCCGACTGGTACTAATATACCTACGGCAACTCCTACACCTACACCAAGTGTTACAAATGACCCAACTCCGACGCCAACGTTAACAGGAACCAACGAACCTACACCTACGGCAACTGAGAATTGTGAATTTGAAATTATTGTTGACGTAGCTACACCAACACCAACACCTACATTAACAGGAACAAATGAGCCGACGGTAACACCAACAGGTACGTTTGAACCAACACCTACGGCAACTGCGAATTGTGATTTCGATGTTGATTTAAACATTGCAACTCCAACTCCTACGCCAACAGGAACTAATGAACCAACCCCAACAGGAACTAACGAACCTACGCCAACAGGAACAAATGAACCAACACCAACTGGTACCAACGAACCAACACCAACTCCAAGTAATGATTTGTGTGATATTATAATTGATATATTACCTGATCCAACACCAACACCAACACTAACGGCAACGCCTGAAGTGTTTGGTATAATAACCGAAGATGGTATTTATATAATATCAGATGAAAATGGAAATACACTAATACCTGAATAAAAAATATTAAAAAAAAGAAGTTAAAATGGCACTAATAAAAGTTTCCGAATTAAGTAGTACGGGTTCCGTAAAAATAGATGATTTATTACTAATCTCAACAACTAGCGGCAGTGGGTACACATCAAATCACGTATCAATTGGTGACTTTGTATCAAGTCAACCATTTCTTGATTTAGGTTCTTCTGGCACATCAGGAACTTCAGGTTCCAGTGGAACATCTGGTTCTAACGGTTCTTCAGGAACAAGTGGTTCATCTGGTTCAGACGCATTATGGAATTTCTTAGGAGTTTATCAAGTACAAATACATAACATAGGTGATGTAGTAACATTTGATGGAGAAACGTGGTATTGTATCCAATATGCACCGTCAGGTGCGGGACCATTTGGTGGTTATGTTGATGTATATTGGACTTTAATTGCTGCATCTGGTAGTAGTGGAACTTCAGGTACAAGTGGTGATTCAGGTTCCAGTGGAACTTCAGGTACAAGTGGAACGTCAGGTAGTAGTGGAGTATCAGGAACCAGCGGTACAAGTGGTGATTCAGGTTCCAGTGGAACTTCAGGTACATCAGGTGAAAGTGGGTCTTCAGGTTCATCGGGAACTTCAGGTACGGCAGGTTCAAGTGGTACATCGGGTAGTTCAGGTACAAGTGGAACATCAGGAAGCAGTGGAACAAGCGGAGTAGACGGTTCATCAGGTTCTTCAGGTTTTAGTGGTGACATTTATAGAACAATATCAAGTACAAATTTTTCAATATCACCAAGTGGAACGACATTAAATTTCACAGGTCAAACTGGTTTATCATACACAGCGGTTCAATCAATTTTAATTGTTGCATCGGGAAGTACAACTGATTACATGGAAGCGGAGATTATATCTTACGATTCTTTGACAGGTGCGTTTTCTGTTAATGTTACAAGATTTGAAGGTAGTGGCAGTTTTAGTAGTTGGATTATAAATTTAGATGGTGCGTCAGGTGGTGATGGTTCTTCAGGTACCTCAGGTACAAGTGGAACCTCAGGTAGTTCAGGTTCTAGTGGAACGGCCGGCACATCGGGAAGTTCTGGAACATCGGGTACGTCAGGTAGTTCAGGAACAAGTGGTGACTCAGGGTCATCAGGTACTTCAGGTACTTCAGGTGAAAGTGGGTCTTCAGGTTCATCGGGAACTTCAGGTTCCAGTGGAACATCTGGTACTAACGGTTCTTCAGGAACAAGTGGTTCATCAGGTTCATCTGGAACTAGTGGAACTTCAGGTAGAGATGGTGTTGGTGGAGAAGTTAGAAGTTTTACAAACTCAACAACATGGAATGTTAATCATAATTTAGATACCGAACATCCAATCGTAACTGTTTGGGACAATAATAATAAAGTAATAGTACCTGGTCAAATAACATCAGTTGATAGTAATAATTTAACGGTGACATTTAGTGTACCGACATCAGGTTACGTTAACGTGGTTAAAGGTGGTGATGTGATTACAGGATCAACAGCAATCGCTGGAACAAGTGGAAGTTCAGGAACAAGTGGAACTTCAGCACCAATTGGTCCTGGTCCTACAGTTTATGGTTTATTCGCACAAACAGGTAATAGTATTACCGTTAGCGGAACAACGGTAGAATCAACATTAGTTGGTGGTGGTACAGGTACATTAAGTGTACCAGCAAATGGATTCCAAGCTGGAGACTCATTTATGGGAAGAATGGTTGGTCACATATCTAGTAAAAATAACGTTACAATAAGAATAAGAATTAAAACTGGGTCTGCTATTTTAGGTGATACAGGATTACTTACAATACCTCAAACAACTAATAAACATTACACTATTGATTTAAACTTTACAATTAGGGCTCTTGGAGCTGCCACCGTAGCCTCTGTTGTTTCAGGAATCGTTTTCACATATTCAAAAGATGCTTCAAATGCGTTTGAGGGTAGTGATTTCAGTGTAGTAAATAATACAACATTTGACACAACAATTGACAATACTTTGAATTTAACGGTTGAATGGGGAACCACTGACACAGAAAATGAGATATATTCTGAATATTTTGTGTTAAATAAAGTATATTAAAATAAGTAATAAATAAAACATAAGATAAGGTGCCAATAGTAGTAATAAGGAGTGATAATTTTAACGGACAAATTGCTGATGTAACATTTTACCCAGCAACAGGAGGCACCGTGAATTTTTATGGAGTAACAATTCCATACCAATATCAAACCGATTATCCGTATGGAACTTATTCAGTACATTTTATTGATTCTAATAATACATGTCCTTATGAGATTGTTGAAATAACACCGACACCTACGGCAACCGCGTATTGTGATTTTGATGTTGATTTAACATTCCCAACTCCGACCCCAACTCCTACATTAACTGGTACATTTGAACCAACACCAACATCAACTAATGAACCAACTCCAACGCCAACAGTAACAACAAATTGCGATTTTGACGTTGACTTGAATATTGCCACACCAACTCCGACTCCAAGTCCAACAGGAACTAATGAACCAACCCCAACACCAACCGCAACAGAAAATTGTGAGTTTGTTGTAACAGTTGATATTGCAACCCCAACTCCTACGGGCACAAATGAGCCAACACCAACAGGAACTAACGAACCAACGCCGACTCCTACTGCGACAGATGATTGTGAATTTATTATTACAATTGACATCGCAACGCCGACACCTACTCCAACATTAACAGGAACTAACGAACCAACACCAACACCAACACCAACACCGACAGTAACAGCGAACTGTGACTTTGACGTTGATTTGAATGTTGCAACAGCAACACCGGCACCAACGGGTACATCAACCCCAACACCAACACCAAGTCCGACAGGAACTAACGAACCCACTCCAACACCTACATTAGATTGTACATATGAATTTGAATTTAACCCAATCACTGTTCAACCACCGTCAAGTACTGAAGTTGGTAGTGCATTAATTGATGTTTTCGTTAATTCAAGTGTTACAGAAATGAAGTTAGTACAGGCAACATTGGCAACATCTGAATATGATCAATTTGTCTCTTTATCTGAAATAAAATCTGATAGAAGATTACCATCGAATGTTGTACCGGTATCTAATAGTTATTTATTGGCACCACTTGGTAAGTCATTGACTACGTTCTATAGATTTGGTATAAACATTTCATTATTAAAACAAAATTATCCAAATATTAATGTTTTTGAATTTGATTTATTTGGAAAAAGAACAGATGGTTCATCAGGTGATATTGGAATTAAATTTACCAAAGGAATTAAGATTAATTCGTTGATTGATGCCTCATCAAATAACGGAATAGATTTTGCTCCAGTTACTGCACATCCAAATGACGTTGTTGAGGTAGACCCATCAAATGTTACACGTATAACAGAATCTCAAGGAGTATTCCAAAGATTTGCAAAATTCGTTTATAACAAAACAAATAATACTTTTTACTATACAAACCTTATTTAATATAAATGGCGATATATTATAACATAAAATTAACTTCAGGAACTTCAACCGGACCGTATACAATTTATTACGATACGATTGACCCGAGTAATATTGCCACGATAATTTCATCTGGTAATCCTGCTAGTGGTTTAAGTTATAGTACCGTATCTATTGGGATTAACGTTTCAGTACCCGATAATACAACATCAATTTATGTTTATAATACAAGTTGTAGTGATTACGATGTGATGATTTTACCGACTCCAACACCGAGTCCAACATTTACAAGTACACCAAACCCTACACCTACTAACACACCAACCCCAACAGAGAATTGTGATTTTGAGGTAACGGCATTTGTTGCAACTCCAACTCCTACACCAACGTTAACTAGTACAAATGAGCCAACACCAACTCCTACACCAACGTTAACTAGTACAAATGAGCCAACACCAACACCAACAGCCACACCAAATTGTGACTTTGATGTTGATTTAGATATTGCCACACCAACCCCAACACCAAGTAGTACACCTAATCCTACTGCAACACCAAGTAGTACACCAGACCCTACGGCTAGTAGTACTCCTGAACCAACACCTGAACCAACACCAAGTAGTACACCAGACCCAACATCTAATCCGACAGCAACTCCTACACCAAGTGTAACACCTGACCCAACCGCAACACCAAATTGTGAGTTTGAAATAACCGCAATTGTTGCGACACCAACACCTACTCCAAGTAGTACACCTGATGCGACTCCAAATCCGACAGCATCACCAAGTCCTACATCAAGTAGTACACCAGAACCAACACCTAATCCTACTGCAACACCAAGTAGTACACCAGAACCAACACCTAATCCTACCGCAACACCAAGTAGTACACCGGACCCAACACCTAATCCAACATCATCACCTACACCGACACCTACAGAAAACTGTGACTTCGTTATTAATGTAGATATTGCAACTCCAACTCCTACTCCGAGCAACACTCCAAGTAGTACACCGGACCCAACACCTATACCAACAGCGACGCCGAGTCCTACCCCAAGCAGTACTCCGAATCCTACACCTAACCCTACTGCGTCACCGAGTCCTACTCCAAGTAGTACACCAAATCCAACTGCGAGTCCTACACCAAGTAGTACTCCAAATCCGACAGCAAGTAGTACACCAAATCCTACTGCAACACCTAATCCAACTGCAACACCAAATTGTGAATTTGTAGTAATCGCAAATATTGCAACACCTACACCTACACCTAGCCATAGTGTGACACCGGCTCCAACACCTAACCCTACACCTAACCCAACACCTAATCCTACTGCAACACCAAACCCTACACCGAATCCAACACCAAACCCTACCCCAAGTAGTACACCAAACCCTACACCAAATCCTACCGCAACACCTAACCCTACACCAAGTAGTACTCCTGCACCAACGCCTGGCCCTACACCAAGTCCAACAGTTGCAGTCAGTGCAACTTTAACACCTGGTAGTGTTAGTTGTAATGGAGGAAGTAACGGTACAATTACTATTAGTGGAGTGAGTGGTGGTTTAGGTGCGACATATCAAATTAAACTTGGTGTGGGAGGAACATACACTAACTATCCAGCAACAAATTCGTATTCAAATTTAACCACAGGTTTTTACACTATATATGTTAAAGATTCAGGTGGATTTGAATACACATTTAGTACATTTATAACAGAACCATCTGCTCAATCTGCATCACTTACAGTGATTGCACAACCAAGCTGTGGAGTAAATGATGGTGTGTTATCATTATCATCTAGTGGTGGTGTGTTCCCTAAAACATATAGACTATATGCGGATACAACAACACCTTATACATCATGTAGTGGTGACTTAATATTCAGCGGCTCAACATCAACATATGGAACAACATTTAATGTAGATGGTTTAACATTTGTTGGATATTGTTTAGAAGTTACAGATGCCAATGGTTGTGTAACTAATAGTGGTATCACAGTATTAAATGAACCAACACAACTTTACAAATATCAAATTATAAATTGTAATACATTACAATATGGATATATGACTTCGCCTAATTTATTACCTAGCCAATTCTTGGGAGGTACAAACGCAGTCAAAATAAATGAAATATGTTACCAAATTGATTACTACATCTCAACAACTTGTTCACAAGAATCTTTACATTTAGAATTGGGACAATACTCGTCAGTATGGAATACATGTAATGATTGTACAAGTGGACAAGGAGGGAATCAACAAATCTAATAAAATTTAAAAATAAACAAGTATTTATAATAAAAGAAAAAAACTAAAAAAATGACAGTTACATTCACACTAAACTCAATATATTTAGGTACAGAAGCGGGACCTTTTAATATATCAGGTACAACCGATTCGAACGTCACTACGGAATTAATAACAAATTTAAGTCTGGCAGACTTAACTACTGGTCATACTATCGGTGGTATCGATGATAATACAACAGGATTCACAATACAAAGTGTTGGAACATGTATAAACTACATCGTCAAACCAATAAACTCTTGTGGTTGTCCTGGTGGGTATACTGCAAGTGCTGACGGAAGTATTTGTTACAAAGTAACAACAACGTCACCAACAGGAAACGACACACTACAACCTGAAGCTGGTGAGGATAATCTTGCATATGGACAATTCGGTGTTAAAATTTATAATGCTGGTGATTATGACAGTACAGGTAACAGTATCAGTGGTAATTTAGCATTCAGTGGTTTCACCACGACATTTGACGGGTCATCAACCACATCAGTAGAATCTTTCTACGCTGGAAGAATGAATGCAAATAATGTTTGGGTTGCCGGTAATTCTACATGGCCAAGCCCAACCTATCCCGATTACATTAGTTTCTGTTCAACATTCACAATATCACAAAGTAAAACATATTATGTGGGTATTGCTGGAGATAACGATGTTACCATTAAATTAAATGGTATTGAATTAGTAAACCAAGCTGATAACCAACCACCAAACAACTTTAAATTTTGGCATGTTTATCCTGTAACATTAAATGCAGGTCCAAATATTATTGAATTAGAAAACTGGAATAGAAGTTCAGTTGGTTCATTCGCAGCAGAAATTTATGACAACACACTTAATGAAATGACAAATGCAACTTCATCAGGAATGTTAAATATTGTATTCGCAACTGGAGATTATTTACCTGGTGGTTCTAAAGCAGGTCAAGGATTCTGTTCTAACTATACTTGCCCATCAGGATACACATTAGACACAACAGACCCAGGAAATCCTATTTGTAAGTTAATTGAAACAACTAATTGTCAAACAGCATATCAGTACACATTCATAAATCAAGAAAATCCAACATTACAAATGACATGCGATAATGACGGTACAGGTGGTACTGTACAATTATTTAGTGCATCAAATACGTTAACTGTTGGCGATATTCTATATTACTATTATGACCCAACGACACCATATACGAATAATAATGAAGGTTATTCAGTAAGAGTTACAAATACTACAACAGGTACAGTATATGCTATTGAAACGGATTTAATAACAGGGGTAATAACAGCAATACAAGAATGTACAGCACCATCCACAACCCCAACACCAACGGCAACATCGGGTGGATCTTCAAATATGGATTTTGCAGCATTCGCTTCAAATAGAACAATTGCATGTGCTACTAGTCCAAACACACAAGTTTTCTTCACGGCTGCGGATTGGAACTCAATTCAATTATTTGACGTTTTATATACTTCAGACTTAGTGACACCTGTAAGTGATGGGTATTATTATAACTCATCGGCAACACCTTATTTGGAAGTTATTAAAATATTAGGTGGTGAAGTAACAGCAATTACTAACTGTTCAGGACAAACTGCATAATTTCCAACACACTAAATAATAATTTAAAAACCCCATTTAATATATGGGGTTTTTTGTTTAAATTTTAACTGGTTGTATTTATAGTATTATGGGATTAAACATTAGAATTCACGACATTAACGTACCCTCGTCATTTGAGTTATTTTACAAAACAGGCAATACACCTGGTAATATGACTGTGATTGAAAATGGGTACACGAAATTTGGTGGTACATACCCATCAAGTATCAGTCGTAATTACAATGTTGACCCAATAGTATTCACAGATGCAACATTCAATACACAATATTGGTTTAAGATACAATATACAGGTGTAACTGGACAAGAAAATTCGGTAGGTTATATCATTGAAAATATTAAAACACACCAACCTGTAGGTCACATTTATTACGCCCTACATTGTTGTGATTTTTCAGGTGGGACGGCGGAGTTCTACACAGGTTGTACGTTCTCAGGTGGAACGGTTGTTTATGGATCAAATTTAGATCCTACACCTGTACCAACAACAACAGCTGCAGCAACCCCATTACCAACACCTACACCAACCGGAACAACTCCAGGTGCAACACCTAATCCAACTGCAACTGCAACAACAACACCAAATACAACATCTGCCCCAACAGCGACACCTACGGAAACAATACCGGGTGCAACGCCAAACCCAACACCAACGCCAACCCCAACAGAGAATTGTGTGTTTGAGGTTAGTGCATTTGTTGCAACTCCTACACCAACAGGAACTAATGAACCAACACCAACACCAACAGAGAATTGTGTGTTTGAGATAACTGCGTTCATTGCAACTCCAACACCGACAGTAACTAACGAGCCGACATCGACTCCAACACAAAGCGCGGTACCCGGGTCATCATGTATAGTTTGGTCTGAAAGTACTGAGTATGGTTTATCTGATGGATGTGGTGGTACTCAAAGATCACAAACAACGTTAACAATAGAATTATTAAATGGTTCGGGTAATCCGATTAACGCGACAGAAACAATAACCGTATCGTTTGATGCAACATATTCAAATGAACTTGGTACCACATCAACAACAATCTCAGCATCAATTACACCTAACAATTCAAGTGGTGTAACAACATATTCACCACAAACATATGAATTAGGACCATATAGTGGACAATGTACTCCAGAATCAACAACAAGAGATAATGATACACCAACAATAACAGGTTCAAATGGTGGAACGTACACAGTTTGTATAACATAAAATTAAATAAAGATATTTATAGAATATGCCATTTTCAGCAACGATAAATTTAGGAACAGTAGGGGTAGCAATCACATCTGTTAAATTGTACGGATGTACAGGTACCAGTGGTGGTAATTGTACCGGTTGTAATGCGTTAACAGGATACGAAAATGTGAGTGTTAGTACATTCCCATTGACAGTTAGTGGTATACCAAACGGTGTAACTTATATCCAAGCGGAAGCTTTAGGTGCATGTAGTGCGGACCTTGTTAAACAATGTATTTCTATATCAGGAATACCTGGTGCAACACCAGCTCCAACATCAACAATGACACCTACACCAACAGGAACGTCAGCACCGGGATCAACACCTACACCAACAGGAACTCTGACACCTACACCAACGCCGAGTGCAACAACACCAGGAGCAACATCTAATTGTGAATTTGTAGTAAGTGCGAATATTGCAACACCAACTCCAACCGCAACTGCAGTATATGGATGTGGTGACACCGTATCGGATACATATATCCCAAGTACATTTACAACACAAACAAAATATCTCGATTTAAGTGATATTACTGATGGTGATACTGTGACAATCTCATATACTGCAAATGATAGACCAAATAGATTTAATATTTACGGAAATGGAATGTTAATTGAAAATAGTGGATGGGTTGGTGCCGATAACACGTATGCGGGTCCTTGGGGTGCAGCGGGAAGTTTAACTGATCCTGATGGTTCGGGGTCATTTACGTTTGAATATCAGGCGGGAATGTCTTATGAATTACGTGTAGATGTTGGACCAGCGAATCCAGACGCTAATCCATCAAATCCAAGTGACGGTTGGTCAGTAACTATTGGATGTACTCCAGCACCAACCGCAACCTCACTTCCACCTGAAGTAACATTTAGTGTTAGTAATGGTCAGAATACGAGTAGTTCTGGAACGGGAAGTAGTACGTATACTCCAACAATAACAGTAACAAATGGTACTGCCACAATTAGGTTAAGAGTAACAGTTCAAACTGGCTATCAAGCTGACACTACATTAACCATATCAGGAGGAGGTAGTTTTTCACCAACCGTAGCACAGGGAGCGTTAGACAGTACTTTTGTTGATTTTACTCTCGGTGTTGGTACATACACCAATGTCACATGGGAGGTACAAGCAATATCTGACGGAACATTTACAGTGGCAACCTCAACATTAACACAACTTTAAAACATTAAATATAATATGAGCTTTCTTGATAGTAATAACTTAGAATTTTTAGCAGCAAAAATCACCCAAAAAGGGAGAAATGCTATTGCTAAGGGTAATTTTAAAATTGATTAT
>Ga0247722_10000845_pt1 | contig 17866 bp, 16 predicted proteins | sample MSEWelMarce3H_FC_FD_189094 | JGI IMG/M metagenome (GOLD analysis project Ga0247722, IMG submission 189094) | Subsurface sediment microbial communities from gas well in West Virginia, United States - MSEEL Well Study Marcellus 3H_FC | ecosystem: Environmental > Terrestrial > Deep subsurface >... | reverse complement strand
GTCTTTGGCCCATGCGCCCACCCAAACCAAAGTAGTAAGGCATTAAGAGCTTAGGCAGTGCGCCGCCTGGGCCAAAGACGAGCCCAAGCCGCAACCGTACTACCCGTAGACCAAAAGCTTCTGCTTGGCAGGCCGCAGCCTCCCATTCGCGGCAAAGTTGCGACATAAATTCGTCTTGTGGGCCGGCATTTTCATCTAGCGGCTCATCGCCATGGCAGCCGTAATAGCCAATGGCCGAGCCATTAATGAGTACGCTGGGTTTGTGTGCAGCGCGGGCTAGCCAACCCAGCAGGCCTTCGGTTGTGGCGACGCGGCTGGCGAGTAAGATTTTTTTTCGCGCAGCGCTCCAGCGCGGGCCAACGACTGGGCTACCGGCTAAATTGATAACCGCGTCAAATCCCTCATTGGATGACAGCGCCTGCCAGCTAGAAAAAGCCCGTACTCTGCCCTGAAAACGGCTATGTGTGGCCTGTGGATGACGGCTGTATAGGCAGAGGCTATGCCCGGCGGCCAGCAGTTGTTCTGTTAGCTCTATGCCAATAAAGCCGGTGCCGCCAGTGATTAAAATGCGTTGCTGTGGCAGGCTAAAAAAGGGATTGCTTGTCATGATCTGTGCCTCCTTAAAAATTTTCCAGCTGGCAAATCCATCCCGAATGCCAGATAAACCCACGCCAAGCGCAAACAGGCTTAATATCCAGCTAAAGATGCCATAGCTTACAAAATGTAAGCCACTACTCTGGCTGGCCCAAGTTGGGGCAATACTGATGGCCCAGTGCCCAAAGAGCGCGCCACCATTCATGGCTAAAACGGTGTGGGTGACCCGCTCGGTGGCAGGTAAGAGGCGGGTTTTGTCTTCTTCAACAAAATCGCAAAGCGTTAATATGATTTCGATCAGAATCAGGGCCGATAAGCCCCATAGCCACAGACCACGCCATTCAAACCAAGCAAGCCCAGCAAATACCCCTGCATAAAGTAGCGAGCGGACCGCATGTAAGCAGAGCTCGCGCTGGGCGGATTTTTCGCTTGGCAAAGCCACGGTTAATTCATGGTGGTAGAGGGTATCAAACGCCCCCATCAGCCCTTGGATGACTAATAAATACAGAACGATAGTCATGGCTTACTCCTCGCAAGCGGTAATTTAAAAAGGCTTATTCACCATTAGCCAATACACCACGATCAGGCTAATAAACGCTGGGAACCCCAGAGCCGTCCAGATGCGCTCATAGCGCCAGTATTTGGCTGGCAAGGCGCTGTTATCTTGGGCTGCGCTTTGTGCCATATCGCGCATTCTGAGCTGAATCCACACTACGGGCAGCCAGCAAGCCCCTGCCAGTGCGTAGAGCGCTATAGAAATCCATAGCCAGTTTGCGGTCAGTGGATAGCCTAAGGAGTAAGCCATCAGCAGCCCAGAAATTGGCTGAAAAATTACTGCTGGCGTGGTAAATAACCAGTCCGCACGCACAACCCAGCGGGAAACCACGGCTATCGCCTGTACATTGCCGCTGCGATTGGTCACAAACATATAAAACGCAGTGCCAAGGCCAGTACCAAACATCAGCGTGGCGGACAAAATATGCAGAAACTTGAGGGTAAGGTAGTAGTTCATTTCTCAGGCCTTTTAAGATATGCAAGCTGTATTTAATGAAGAGGAGAACGAGATGGTTTGTCTGCAAGCTGATCAAACAGCATCAAGAGCGCCAGAATCGGCAGGTTTTTAAGCAAAGGGCCAAAGGGATGCCACAGAAACTCTGGCAGCTTGCAGGCAATAATGATGCTGTAAGCCAATACGAGGTAGAGCTGCATACGCCAGCCTTTTCCCAGCAGGCAAAGCAAACCAAACAGCGCATCCATTGCCACCGATCCATAAAAAAGCAACGGCTGCCACGCGCTTGGAATACCTGTCTTGCCAAGCAAGGCATAGCTTTCTGCACGCGGCCACGCCCATAAGCAAACTGCAGCGGTGCAGAGCCAGACTAGAGCGACAGATATTTGTAAGAGCGGTAGCAGCCAGCCCAACAGAGCATGACGCTTTACCTCGGTTTTATCTTGTTGAGTAGGAAGGGCGGGCTGCGGAGCTCTTCCCAGCAAGGTGGCAAAGAGCTGCGAATCGGCGCTATTACCGCTGCGTAGCATGGTTAAGCTATCTGTGGAGAGTAAGGCGCTTGGTAAGCTTCTGGCCGCCATATTTTGCAGCCACGGTGCAAGTGGAATACTAAAGGCTGGGGCTAGCCCCATAGCCAGCCGCAAACGTTGCCACCAGTGGCTGAGTGGCATGGCTTCAGGCCCTACGGCGTTGATCACCTGTTTGATAGCAAGTGCTTGCACAGTAAGCTTGACTAGCAGCGTAATCAGGTCATCGATATGCACCGGCTGCACATTTGCCGCGCCGCCTAAGTTGGCAATACAGGGTAGCGTGGCTAGGCTGCAAAACACTCGGCAGCTGGCCCCTTCCGGCGCATAAATCAAAGACGGCCTGATAATCGTCCAGTCTAAACTTGATGCTGCAAGGCTGGCATCGGCAATACCTTTGCTGCGCCAGTAGGCTGTAGGTGCATTAGGTGCTGCACCTAGTGCGGAGACTTGAATCACCCGCCGCACACCTGTCAATTCGCAAGCGGCAAATAAGGCCTGTGGTGCTGCAATATGAATATCGGCAAATTTTTGCCCTGCAGATTCAGCAAAAAGACCCACCGCGTTGATCACAATATCAATGCCTGCCAGATGGGGTAGCCAGTCATCAGCGCTTTGCAGCGCAGCAAAATCGGCCTGAATGTAAGTGTAATCAGCCGCGTTGCCTGCGCTGCGGCTAAGTAGCGTGAGGTTATGCCCCGCTGCAAATAAGGCCTTGCTTAAGCGGCTGCCGATTAGCCCGCTACCACCGAGTAATAAGATGTTCATTGCGTTTTACCTTAAAACAATTTTGGGGCGAGATTAAACGTATAAATGCACGTCACTACGGAGCAATTTTTGCTGGATGATGGCATTTTTTCTTTTGTTTCTGTATTAAGAGAAATACATGCATAAATTTTTACAGTTTGCAAACGCCATCGCGGCAGGCTGGGTTAAAGCCAAGCAAAACGCTAATGCCATAGCGATGGCGGGCGATGCGGGCGTAAATCCAGCTGGCTAAACCACGCGTTGCGGGCCAGATGAGCGGGCCAGTCCACCAGCCCTTGCCTATTGCACGGTAAAGCGTGGCAATGGCTTCTACTCCGATTAAAACTAGCCCGTCATCACGGCGGATATGCAGCAGGGCCTGCATTTTTTCCATACTGGCTGGGGCGGTGGTTAACTCAAAATCAGGCGCGCTAATATTACTCAGCGTAAAGATATTCAGCTTATCCAGCCGTTTAAGCCGTAGCATTTCATGGCGGCACATTGGGCAGGCATGGTCATAAAAAAGAGTGTAGGCAGACATTTTCTATTCCTTGTATCTAATCGTTGCTATGTGGTGAGGCAAAAAAATAGGAGCTGGGTGCTAGGGTCTGTTGACGTTTCATTCGCCATTTTCCGGCTCAGCCCCAAAACTGGGCCAAACGCAGCCGTGAATGAAACGTCAACAGACCCTAAAAGAAGCTTGGCGATATGATCAAAATGTTGGGCTTCGCCATGCTCAGTGCCAAACTATGCTGATTCATCTTTCCCAAACATCGCCGCCAGCTGGCCGATTTTTCCGCCCATTTTTAACAGTTTTAGCAATACGCTGGGCGGGAGGTTTTTAAAGTCGTCGTAGCCATGCAGCAGCACTTCTAAAAATTCCAGCACTTGATCCATTTTTACGCGGGTGGCGGCTTCGATTGCCGTATCGGTTTCGGCTTCAATCGCACACTGGCGGAGCACGGTGAGCGTGGGGTCTAGCTCGCGTTTTTTACGCTCTTCGGTGATCACACGGAATATTTCCCACACATCTTGCAGGGCAATAAAATAATCGCGCCGCTCGCCCAATATGGGCTGATCTTTTTTGATAAGGCCCCAGCTTTGCAATTCCTTTAGGCTATTACTGACATTGGATCGCACTAGGCTTAGGGTTTCACTGATTTCTTCAGCAGTTAATGGCTGGTTTACCAAAAACAGCAGCGCATGAATCTGCGCCACACTGCGGTTCACCCCCCATTTAGTTCCCATTTCGCCCCAGTGAGCGATGTATTTCTCCATAGTTGGGCTGAGCTGCATGTCATTTCCTTTGTTTCTGTCTTTAGAGAAATTAGACTCCTAATGTAGATGAAATGCAAGTGAAAGATGTATGGGCAGAGGGAGGTTGCGGCTTGCTGCTAATTAATAGGCAATCTTGGTTGCTAAGGGATCGCTCCTCACCACCAATGCACTAATCTTGCCAATGCGTAGACACAGACCGCGGTGAGGCCAACTAAGGCGGGGGTTTGCCATTGTCGGTTGACAAGGTAAGTGGCTGCAATTAGCAGCAGGCAGCAGATCATCCAGCCCCAATCAGCGGGTAGTAAGCCTAGTAGCCAGGCGCAAGGCAGCAGGGGGATGAGCCAGCTGCAAGCTTTAAACGATTTGGCATGGCGGCTGCCCGTGGGTGGGATGAGCTCAGGTAGGTGTTTTTGTAACGAAGCGATAGCGTGTACTGACTGTTTGCGTAAGTCATGAAGCAGCTGTGTGGCAAGGGTTGGCGCTAAGCCCTTTGCAATTAACAGGCCATACAGACCAAGGCTGGCTTCAGCGCCGGGTAGGCTGTGTGGTGCTGGCTCGATAAAAGTAGCGCGCGCTCGCCAAGTTTGCCAGCCAGCCCCACCAATAGCGAGTAGCCAGAGGGAAAACTGCAGCGATGCAGTAAGCCGCTCAAAGCCCGCCAGCAGGGCTAATAGGCTAACGTTAAGTAAGATAGCGTCGTTTAAACTCTGGCAGATGAGTTGGTAGCGATGTTGGGCGGCGTTTTGATAGAGTATTGCGCCGTTTAAGCCGCGTTTAATCAATGCGGGTGTAAGCAACGCTGGTCCTAACTTTGCCAGCAAAAAAATCCAAAAGCGTGCCCGTTTAGAGCGTGGCTCTTTTGCCTCTAGTGCGGCCAGCTCTAAGAAATACCATTGGCGGGGCGAGCCTGATTCATGATCAGAGAGCACAAGATAGATGGCGGCTTTATCGCTGGAGGAGAACATAGATATAAATTGTAGGGGCGCGGCGTGCCCTATGTGAGCTTCATTGAAGGTATTGGTTTGGCCAATAAGGCACGGCATGCCGTGCCCCTAAGCTTACTCTTCGGTATCGCACATCAAGGCGGCTTGCACTACTTTGCGGCTTAAGTGCGGGGCAAATAGCTCAATAAAATCGTAAGCATAGCCACGTAAATAGGCATCTTTGCGGATACCGATGCGGGTGGTGGAATCGGCAAACAGATGCGACGCATCGATGGCAACGAGCTGTTGGTCACGCTCAGCTTCAAAGGCCATGCTAGCTAAAATACCGATGCCTAAGCCAAGCCCTACGTAAGTCTTGATGACGTCTGAATCGATGGCTGTCAGTACAACATTAGGAGTGAGATTGGCTGTTTCAAAAGCTTGGTTAATTTTATTACGGCCTGCAAAGGCAAAGTCGTAAGTAATCAAAGGCCAAGCAGCCACGTCTTCCAGTGTGATTGGTCGATCAAGTGTGGTTAGCGGGTGGCCAAGCGGCACCACAATGCTACGGTTCCAGTTGTAGCAATCCAGCATGGCCAGCTCAGGATAATGATCGATCCCTTCTGTGGCAATCGCAATATCGGCAGAGCCTTCAACCACCATTTCACTAATCTGGGTAGGGCTACCCTGCTTAATTGAAAAGCGCACTTTAGGGTAACGCAGCATAAAGTTATGAATGGGTTCTGGCAGGGCGTAACGTGCTTGGGTGTGGGTGGTGGCAATAGTCAGGCTGCCGCCTTCCACGTTAACAAAATCTTCGCCGATTCGCTTTAAGTTTTGGGCTTGCATCAGCATGCGTTCAGAGATGCGTAAAATTTCTTTACCTGGAGCGGTAATATCCACCACGCGCTTCCCATTGCGAATAAAAATTTGTACGCCTAATTCGTCTTCTAGCAGGCGAATTTGCTTGGAAATGCCGGGTTGAGAGGTGTGGAGTTTTTCGGCGGCCTCTGAAACATTCAGGCCTTGTTTAGCCACTTCCACTAAATAGCGTAGTTGTTGCAACTTCATGGCAAATCCTTTCACAAAAATATCATCACAGAATAGGGGGCAAGTTGCCTTCCCTGATCCGCAAAACACGCGTCCTGCAAACCATAATAACTCATTCGTATAAAATCTTAACATATTCGTCTATGGGATTATAAAACCAGTTGCTATGCTGGAGAGCTGTTTTGCTTTTAGGCAACATCATGGAATTCGGATATATCATCGCAGGCCTGCTGGTCGGTTTTATTGTTGGTATGACAGGCGTGGGCGGCGGCTCCTTGATGACCCCTATCCTGCTCTGGTTTGGTATTAGCCCCGCTACCGCAGTGGGCACGGATCTGCTTTATGCCGCGATTACCAAGGGCAGTGGTATTTTTGTTCACCATAAAAAGAAAAATATTAATTGGAAAATAACGGGCTGGTTGGCTGCAGGTAGTGTACCTGCTGCGCTTGTTACTCTATTTATTTTGCACAATCTGCATTCCGATCTTCAAGCCATCAATGCGTTGATTAAACAATCCTTAGGTATTGCGCTGCTGCTTACTGCGATTGCGATTGTTTTTAAACCCCTATTGCTTAAATGGGGGCAGCAGCATGCAAAGTCTTGGTTTCATTTGCCTGCCGCTAGGCTAAACGGCTTGACCTTAGTCGTTGGGATGATTTTAGGGGCGATTGTTACGCTTTCTTCAATTGGCGCGGGGGCCTTGGGCACGGTGGCTTTATTTTTGCTTTACCCATTGATCTCAACATCACGCTTGGTTGGTACAGAAATCGCCCATGCGGTTCCGCTGACCTTGGTGGCAGGTTTGGGTCATGCTGGTTTGGGGCATATCGATTGGCATCTTTTATCGTTTCTATTAATGGGGTCATTGCCTGGCATCTATTTTGGCAGCCATTTAACTGGCCGTGTACCTGAAGCAGTCTTACGTCCCTGTTTGGCGCTGATGCTGGCTTTGATTGGTAGCAAGCTGGTATTTTGAAATCAATTATTCACTAAGCTAAACACCAAAGGCAGGAGTAAAAGCAGCGAGTACTGGGGATACTATCTTGGTTTTTCTCTGTGATAGTTCTTGCATTTTGTGTGCTCTCTAGCAGCCTGTCGGACTTAGCATCAGTCAGCTGCAAAATCACCTGATCGGCCTATATTTCACCAGATTTTTGACCAATAACTCGTTATTGGCGCTGCAAATCCGGCAAAATCTGGTCTCAACCATGCGATTTTTCGCTTCGACCGTCTAAGTCCGACAGGCTGCTAGTGCAAAAAATAGGTTTTTGCTGAGCCATCTCAGCTCTTAATTAAGGGTTAATCACCATGAATTTTGAAGAAAAATTGGCCGAGACGATCGCGCTACTGCATAAAATTGCCGGTGAATTTAGCCCCGCAGTATTTGCCAATTCATTTGGTGCAGAAGATATGGTGATTACCGATTTAATCGCTAAATCACAAGCAAATATCGATATATTTAGCTTGGATACTGGCCGCTTGCCAGCGCAAACCTATGCATTAATGCAAAAGTCAGCTGAGCAATATCCAAGTCAGCCGATTAAGGTGTTTTTTCCACAAACAGCGGCCACAGAAAATTTTGTAAATCAGCACGGAATTAATGCTTTTTATGAATCAGTTGAGCTGCGTAAAGCTTGTTGCCAGATTCGTAAAATCGAGCCTTTAAAGCGTGCCCTAGCGGGAAAAAAAGCGTGGGTAACGGGGCTGCGTCGTGAGCAATCACCTACCCGCACCGATTTGGGCAATCAAGAATACGATAGCGGTAATGGCTTAGAAAAGTTTAACCCATTGATTGAATGGACAGAAAAAGAAGTTTGGGCCTATTTACGTGATAACAACATACCTTACAATGCCCTGCACGATCAGCATTATCCTTCGATAGGCTGTGAGCCCTGTACCCGCGCTATTTCTATTGGTGAGGATGTACGAGCAGGCCGTTGGTGGTGGGAAGATCCAGCAAATAAGGAATGTGGATTACATGTGAAAAAATAAAACGATACCCGCTGCTGCGGGTATTTTTTTTCTGTTTCAATCCCATTAAAATGGTATTACTCTCTGCTTAAATTGGTGTTGTAACAAATGTCACTTGATGGCTAAATATCTAATTTATTAGGTATCAGGCGTAATTTCCTTGAATAAATGGTATTAGTTTGTATACTTAATTGGTATTAAAATCAAACAGGTGAAAACCCAGATGAGCAAAATTCAATATCTAATTGGTGTAGATGGGGGTGGCACGGGTACTCGCATCTGTATTGCGGGCTTGGATGGTGTTGAGAAAATTCGTAGTGATGGAGCCGCATCGGCTTTGGGCCAGGGTATTGATAAGGCTTGGCTGCATATTACTCAAGCGATTAATGCTGGTTTTGCCGCACTAGGAATTCAAGCGCCAAACTATGCAGAATGTGCGCTGGGCTTGGGGATGTCGGGTGTACATAATGCTGTGTGGGCTACTGAGTTTGCGGAAAAAAATCCAGGCTTTGCCAAAATTATTGTGGAAACAGATGGTTTTTCTACTTTGCTAGGTGCGACCAATGGCCAATATGGTGGCATTATCGCTATTGGCACAGGCTCTATTGGTGAAGCGTGGCTACCCGATGGTCAACGGCTAGAGGTCGGTGGCTGGGGTTTTCCAACGTCAGACGAAGGTAGCGGCGCATCTTTGGGCTTAAAAGCGATTAACCATGTGCAACGCATTATCGATGGTCGTCGCCCAATCACTGATTTTGGCCGAAAATTACTTACGATTACGGGGTGCAGCAAGGCCGAAGTTTTTGCTTGGATGGGAAAAATGAAGCAGGGTGAGTGTGCTTCTTTATCGCCTGTTGTGGTTGAATTTGGTTTGAGTGATGAATATGCAAGGGCATTTTTGCTTGAGGCTGGGCAAGAAATCGAAGCAATTGGTAAAGCGTTGCGGGCGAAGCACCCCTATTTGCCGCTAGCAATTTGTGGTGGTGGCTTATCAGAAGCGATGCGGCCTTATATTTCTGCTGATTTTTTGGCGACAACCACTCGAGCACAAAAAGACTCATGTTCTGGTGCATTAATTTTAATTTATCAGTCGCTGGCCCATTAATTGTTAAGTAGGTAAGTGAGTAGTCTGTAAGTATTGGAAATAACTTAGGACAAAAATACTGTATTTATTCATTTATTACGCGTTTTTTGATAGGCTAGCTTAAGTTTGTAGCATGCTATGCACTATTTCGTTTGATTAAGTGCTGTGTTAAGTTGTAAATCAAATATTAACAGAGCTTAGCAAAAAGCACTAAAACGAGAGGAGGGCTTTTAGCTCTCCTTTATTTTGAATTGTAATTGATGCTGGGCCGAGCCTAAAACGAGGCTTCACTCACGTTTGAAAAATTTTAAAAGCCTGAAGCCCCTGTTCATTTAGCCTACGGATGAAGCGATATCAGGATTTGCCGTGGTTTTAGCGTTTTTAGTGAATGAAGTCTTTTGGGTGAATGCAGCTGCGCTGGCTCAAATCGGCATAAACGCTGGATATTGGTATTTTCTCGCGTTCATCACTATAAAATGTTCGCATTATTTCTAAAATAAATCGCCGTAAAGAAGATCGATGATGCTGCCACAACAAAAACTACTTGCGCTTCGCCCTGACGCAGATAGCTCAACACCCCTTTATTTACAGCTTGGGCATAAATTAGCTGCGGCTATTCACGCTGGTTTTTGGCTGGCGGATGATCCGTTGCCTTCAGAGCGCAATTTATGTGAAATGCTTGGTGTATCAAGGGTGACAGCACGCAAGGCATTGGATTTACTTTTAGCTGATGGCTTGATTATTCGGCGTCATGGTGCAGGCACCTATATCACGCCAAAACTAGAGCAACCACTAAATAAGCTAACCAATTTATCTGAGATGCTTAAGCAGCGTGGCTTTACGCCAGGCTCTCGTTGGCTTAAACGGGAGGTGGCGCTGGCAAATGCAGAAGAGCAGCTCAAGCTTAATCTTGCTGCTAATTGTAAAGTCAGCCGTTTGCAGCGCGTGCGCACCGCCAATGATGTGGTGATGGCCTTAGAGGAAACAGCATTGCCTTTTTCACTGGTGCCAGACCCCTCGCTTATTGGGGATTCTCTGTATGAATATATGCGCAGTGCACGTTTGTCTGTTGTAAGGGCGATACAAAATATTGCAGCAATCAATGCAACCGAAGCCTTGTCTCAACTTGTTGATGTGGCACCTGGCGAGGCAATGTTGCATTTAACTCGAGTTGGATATCTAGAGAATGGAGTGGTTTGCGAGCTAACACATTCCTATTTTCGCAATGACTACTACGATTTTGTAGTTGAGCTACATAAGTAAGCTATTGTTGTGTATTGGTATATTTATTTAAATGATATGAATTAATGTAGTCATTTTAAAATATACCTTGTTGTTGCCTACATTTCTGTTTTGTGGGCCACTTCTGCCTTTTTCCGCCTCTCTGCTTCTTCCCCCTTCTTCCTTTGACTTGGGCTATTCACGATTACGGTAATTTGTTGTAATCTGGGTAGGTGTAAGTAAAACTATAAGTCCACTTTCTGGGTGTTATTACATAATAAATGAATAAAAATCCTTATTTTTAGCCATTTTTTGGAGGTTGGTTGCTTGTTTGTTGATACCACTTTTCTTGTGATTCAAATTTTTAAAAGGTAGTCAATGGGGGCTTTTACCGGCATGGATATGCCTTGAATTGGCTGTTGGCCGTTGTACATAAATGAATTGACGTATAGCGAGATTGTTCATTATGGTAACCGCACCCAAATAAGAAATAGCTAGCTCTGGCAGGTACTTACAATTTACTTTGGAGATACAGTAATGAAATTGAAATTCATTTTGGTCGTATCCGCTGCAGTTTTTTCTGTAACAACCATGAGCGCTTTAGCCGCAGAAAAAGTAAAGGTTGAGTATTGGTCTAATAGCCTGTCACCAAAATTTGATGGCGCAATGAAGGAGCTCACTACTAAGTTCAACGCTTCGCAAAACGAAGTAGAAGCGGTGTGGGTTGATGTAGGTTGGGATGCCTTCCAGCAAAAGGTCATTACGGCTGTAGCCAGTGGCAATGTACCTGGCTTGGTGAATTTACCTAAGCCTTGGATGGATCAGCTTGCCCAATCAAAAATGATTGAGCCAATCACTAAACAAGTTGCCAGCTTTAAAAATGTTTACACCGAAGGTGCTTTGAAAGATGCAACTTACGCGGGTGATAAACAAATTTACGGTATGCCTTGGTACCAAGTGACTGGTGTGCTGTTTTATAACAAAGAGTTGCTGGCTAAGGCCGGTGTAAAAGAAGCGCCAGCCACTTTTAGCCAACTGCTGCAAGTGGCAAAGCAAGTTAAAGAAAAAACCGGCGTAGCGGGCTTTGCTCCTAAAGTAAACGAAGAATTCTCTGCCTGGTTTTTGTATGAAGGGCTAGATGTTGTAAAAGACAATAAGGCTGTTTTCAATAGCTCTGCACACATTAAACTGATTGAACAATTTAAAGATGCATATGCTTCAGGTGCGTTTCCAAAAGACGTGTTCAAAATGCAATTTGAAAATCGCATTGCAGCGTATGGCGCACAAAAAATTGCTATGTTTACCGATGGTGCACATGCTTTGAAACGCACTAAAACTGATGCGCCTAAAGTTTACAATGGCACAGGCGTAGCAGGCTTTCCATTAGCGGGTGGTGCAACACCATTTGGTGGTTTCTTATTTATGTGGTCTGTGCCTAAAGGCGCAAAAAATGTAGATGCAGCCATTAAATTGGGTAAATTCCTGACTAATGATGAATCGCAATTGGTATTTGCTAAAGCGTCATCAACTTTCCCATCAACGAATAAATCGCTGGATGATGCTTATTTCCAATCAGGTGCTCAATCAACTGATCCGGTAGAAAAAGGCACGGCGGTGGCTGCAACGCATATCAAAATTTCACGCACTCTTTCAGTGAGCGGATTGCCTGATGAAGCGGGCATGAATAAAGCGCTGGATGCTGCTGTTTTAGAAGCGGTAACAGGCCGCAAGCCAGTTAAAGCAGCTTTAGATGAAGCGGTTAATTTTTGGAATAAAAAATTGGCAACGGTTAAGAAGTAAAGATAAATTTGATTCTGCTTTGAATAAAATTCATTTGAGTAATTTCTGTTAGGGTTACTCAGAGGAATAAAAAAACCACAATATTAATTGAGAATAAAATTAATTTAATGTGGTAATAAAAGTAGTGGAATATATTCCAACTAGATTGGTCGAAAACCCCAAGAGGAAGACAAGATGAAACTCAAAAAAATGTTGATTGTTGGCACGGCTTTGTTTGCTGGCGTTCATGCCCAAGCTGCAGATATGGAATTGGAATTCTGGACTATGAACTTAGCTAAGTTCAATACTTACTTTGATCAAACCATTGTTAAGTTCAATGAAGCCAACCCAGGCCTGAAGGCTAAATGGGTGGATATGAACTGGGATCAAATTCAGCCTAAGCTGATTGCTTCTATTGCTGCTGGAAATCCACCTGCACTGGTTAATTTTAATGTGCCTTGGGTACATGAGTTTGCTGCGCAAGGTAATATTTTGCCTCTTGATCAATTCCTTGGTGCAAACAAAGCAATTTACTCTACAAATGCAGTGAAAGATGTACAAGTTAAAGGCCAAATGTATGCCTTCCCTTGGTACAACTCCACACAAATTATTGCTTATAACAAAGATATTTTTGCTAAAGCTGGTATCAAAAACGCGCCAAAAACATTTGACGAATTTATTGTAATGGGTAAACAAATTAAGGCAAAAACTGGCCTAGCCGCTTTCGCTCCTAAAATGAGCGATATGATCGGCTTCTTCTACTATGCAGGTTTGCCAGTTATTACTGATGGTAAGGCCGTATTTAATTCGCCAAAGCACGTTGCATTTATTCAAAAATTTGCTGATCTGTATAAAGCGGGCGTCATGCCTAAAGACGTTTTCAAAATGGCTTTTGAGCAAGAAATCGCTGCCTATAACAGCGGCAAAATAGCCATGATGACTACCGCTGCGCAAGGCCTGAAGCGTACAGAAACAGACGCTAAAGCCATCTACGATAAAACTGAAGTTGCTCCATTCCCACTTGATGCAGGTAAGCTGAACTTGGGTTCATGGATGATGGATTTCGTTATTCCTAAGGGCACAAAAGATCCAGCAGCTGCGGCTAAACTGGGTATTTTCCTGACTAGCGATGAGCAACAGCTTGCTTTCTCTAAAGCCACTGAATCCACTATGCCTTCTACGAAGAAAGCTAACTTGGATCCATACTTCCAATCTGGCGCTAATAGCGCAGATGTAGTGGATCGCGCACGCTCGGTTGCTGCTAAATCAATGGACAATGCACGTACATTGACTCTGACTCCAGGCACATTGCCAGATGAAACAGTGATGACTAAGAAGCTGCAAGATGAAATTCAAAATGCAGTTGAAGGCCGTAAATCTGTGAAAGAAGCGTTGGATACAGCTGCAGCTGCTTGGAACGAAAAGCTAAAGAAGTAAAAAATAATTAGCTGTTCTATGTTCTAATGAACGGAGTTACCCGATTGGGTAATTCCGTTTTTTTCCCGAATATTAAAATTATAGTTGAGTAGCGCCGTGAAAAACTCCAGCAGCTATACAGGTATTGCCTATTTATTTTTGGCGCCTGCTCTTATTCTGATGGGTATATTTACCTTTTGGCCTGTAGGGTATAACGCTTATTTGGCGTTTAACAATTACAGTATTGCAGATGGTGTGGCTACTTGGAATAACTTTGAGCATTTTAAATATATTGCTCATGAAGAGTTATTTCATAATGCCCTTAAAAATTCTTTGATTTACCTTTTAATTGTACCCGTGATTCAAATTGCTGCTCTTTTAGTGGCTAAGCTGGTTAATAACAAATTGCCAGGAATGACTTTTTTTCGTGCTGCTTTTTATATCCCAGTTATTACTGCCGTTTCAATTGCTGGTGTAGTTTGGGTAAACGTTTATAAATACGACGGTATTTTGACCTGGTTTTTGCAAATGCTGCACCTGATTCCACAAGGATCAGATGGCCAAGTGGATTGGTTAGGTAATCCTGATTTCGCCCTCTTTGGTGTAATGATGTTTACCTTCTGGAAAGGGATTGGCTGGTTTATGGTTTTATATCTTGCAGGTTTGCAAGGTATTCCTAAAGAAGTAGAAGAAGCGGCTATTTTGGATGGCGCGAATGTATTTCAACGCTTTTGGAAAATAACCGTACCGATGGTTAAGCCAACCATCTTGCTTTGTACGCTGATGTCGACCATTGCAGCGATGAAAGTGTTCCAAGAGGTTGCCATTTTAACCAAGGGACAGGCCGATACTTATACCGCTATGTTCTACGTTTACGATCAAGCTTTCCGCAATTACAACTTCGGTCGTGCTGCTGCGGCTGGTCTGGTTGTGACCTTTTTCTGCATGATTCTTGCGGCCATTCAATTTCGCTTCTTAGGCGAAAAGAAATAATCGAGGAATAAGAAATCATGGCAATGGGTAAACAACTACAAACCGTCTTGACATTATCAGGGCAATACGCGGGTTTGATTACGTTTGGTATCTTCACTACATTCCCGTTTATTTGGGCTTTGTCAGTGGCTTTATCGGGAGATCCTTCTAATACATGGCTTTTTCCACGCTCATTTATTCCTACAGATGTGAGTCTGATGTGGTTTAAACGCGTGTTCGATGAAATGCCATTTATGACATATATGAAGAATTCGACCTTAATGACGATTGAAAGTATTTTGGGCGTTTTAATTGTGTCGATTTTAGCTGGCTATCCGCTAGCGCGTCTTAAGTTTCCAGGCCGTAACTTTATTTTTGTTTCGATTCTAGCCACGATGATGTTGCCATCTGAAGTGGCGATTATTCCTAACTTTATTACTTTAAAGCACATGGGCTTATTGGATACGCATTTAGGGGCAATTATTCCTAACTTTGCCGCGGCATTCGGTATTTTCTTGATGAAGCAAGCTTTTGAAGCCGTGCCGCAAGATTTAGTTGATGCAGCCCGTGTGGATGGTGCTACTGAGATGCAAATTTTATGGCGGGTAATGGTGCCTGTCACTGGGCCATCTATTGCTGCGCTGGGGATTTTCTCGCTAGTGAATGCTTGGAATGATTATATTTGGCCATCGATTGTTATTTCCTCTCGGGATAAATTGCCATTAGCGGTTGGGGTGTTTAATGACCTAACTGGGCCATTTGCCACCTCATATAGCATGGTGATGGCTGCAATTATTATGACTGTGATTCCTGTACTGATTTTCTTTGCCTTTACCCAGCGTTTCTTTATCGGCGGCATGGATGGCGCGGTTAAATAAAAAATAGCGCCTTATTGGCATGAAATCACCTGCTTATTCGCAGGCCCCCTATTTAGACAGTTTGCAAGGAATCGAGAAATGGCTTCGGTTACGCTCAGTAAAATTAAAAAAAACTACACTAAAGACGTTTGTGTGATTAAAGGTGTAGATCTAGAAATTCAAGATGGTGAGTTTGTAGTGTTTGTTGGCCCTTCGGGCTGTGGTAAATCCACTTTGCTACGCATGATTGCTGGCCTAGAAGACATCACTGAAGGTGAGTTAAGAATTGGTGATGTAGTGGCCAATGATTTACACGCCTCCAAGCGTGGCATCGCGATGGTGTTTCAGTCTTACGCCCTTTACCCGCATATGAGCGTGTATGAAAACATGGCATTTGCACTGAAGCTGGCGGGGACGGATAAAGCGGAGATTGATCAACGTGTGAAAAGTGCTGCCGAAGTGCTGCAAATGACGCACTTGTTAGATCGCAAACCTAAGGCTTTATCAGGTGGACAGCGTCAGCGTGTGGCGATTGGCCGCGCGATTGTTCGCCAGCCTAAAGTATTCTTGTTTGATGAGCCTTTATCTAACTTAGATGCTTCTTTGCGCCTGCAAATGCGTGTTGAGCTCTCTAAGCTGCACCAAGAACTTAAAACCACCATGATCTATGTGACGCATGATCAGGTAGAAGCGATGACCTTGGCAGATCGTATCGTGGTGTTTAATGCGGGGATTATTCAGCAAGTTGGTAGCCCACTAGAGATGTATGAAAACCCATCGAATCTTTTTGTGGCGGGCTTCTTGGGCTCGCCTAAGATGAATTTGCTAGAAGCAGATCTCGTTGCCATTGAAACAGGCTCTGCACATGTTCGTTTGCCAGAAGGCATTCAGATTCGTGCGGCAGTGAATGCATCTACCTGCAAAGTAGGCGATAAAGTTACCATCGGTATTCGCCCAGAGCATATGCAATTGTCGACAGTGGATGCCGTTAATGCGGTGCCTGCTCGTGTTGATTTGGTTGAGCATTTGGGCGATATCGTCTTGGCGTATATCCAAGTGAAAGGCATCAATGAAATTCTGTGTATGAAATTGCCTGCTGAATCCGATGTGATTAAATTTGGCGATTCAATTCATGTGGTATTCCCAGAAAAGAATTGCTTGTTGTTCGATGCAATGGGTATTGCACTAAAACGCGTTTAATCCTTTTGTTGTATACACAAAAAAGCCCAGCAATTTATTTGCTGGGCTTTTTTTATTGTGCGCCATATTGAGGGTGAGTGATTGGCTGGTGTAAGAAAACTGAGAAAGGATTGAGGCTTTTATTGCCCCATTTTTATGGTGTCGAAGCAGGTGGATTTAACTTTATTCTGACTTTGCTTGTTGATAGCAGGAGAATGGTGTAAGTATTCGTTCAATTTGGTGTGGTATTATGGTGTGGAATAATTCAGCATGGTAGGTTGGGCTAGTGTTTTATCAGCCCAACATTTAGTTTTGCACCGTAGTTTGTTGGGCAGATAAAGCATGCCCAACCTACGTGCTGTTAATTTAATCGCTGGGCAAATTGGTGTTTTATGAACTTTAAGTTAAAAGCAAAGCTAATTGGCGGAGTTATTTCTGCGATTGTTCTTGGCGCTATTGGCAGTGGCATATGGCAATATGTTTTTGATCCTGCGCTATCAAAAGGATCGAAGGTAATACTTGATCTTGCCACGCTAGGCGTAGAGTCCTTCAAAAATGACTTGTATCAGGAGATTGCAATAGGATTTCACGAGAAGGCCAGCAGTGCTCTATATTCTCAATTCAACATGTTTTGTACTTTATTCCTAGTGCTCATGCCGATTTTTTTATTGATAAAAACAAAGGAAGTGATCCAACAAAAATCAGATATGCTGAAAAAACTAGAGCAGATGGAAGATGAGGGGGAAAAGGAGTCACTAACAACCGATAATCTCCGGGAAAGTACCCAAAATTTGAGACCAGAGCGTTTGCTTGCGTTTATATATGTCCTTCTCGTTGTTGGAGTATTACTCTTTTCGGCTCAATTTGTTACATCCAAACGTGATAGGTACGTTAACTCTGCAATTGCGCACTATAGCCAATTGAAACGGATAGTTTCTCCCTATGTTTCTCAAAATGAGATTCAACTTTTAGATTCACGATTTTCGCAGATACAGTCAGCTAATGACTTCGAATCTATAATTGTTCAACTGAACGATATAACGAAACAACATAATGCAAAAGTACCAGAGTTCGTAGTTTGGAAGTAACTCAATGTCCAACTCGGCGTTCCGAGCGTCTAAAAAATCTATAGGGTCAGATACCGTCTTGCAAGTCAAGGTTTTTAGCCCCGAAATGGGCATCAAACGGTACGCCAGACTTCACAATTCCATAAATCAAATGCACTAGTTTGCGCATGGCCGCCCCAACGACTGCTTTG
>Ga0247722_10000844_pt1 | contig 17872 bp, 17 predicted proteins | sample MSEWelMarce3H_FC_FD_189094 | JGI IMG/M metagenome (GOLD analysis project Ga0247722, IMG submission 189094) | Subsurface sediment microbial communities from gas well in West Virginia, United States - MSEEL Well Study Marcellus 3H_FC | ecosystem: Environmental > Terrestrial > Deep subsurface >... | reverse complement strand
CTCGAGATCCTATGCATCTTCCATTCCTTTGGCGTCATCGAGCATCTTCACCATACTCCTGTGACCATTTTCCCTGGCCTTGGCAATCATCTCTTCCGTAACAACAAGGGAATGGCTTGGTGAAGATAGGATCGCCTTGACGATATCGATGAAGCCATTCTTGATGGCGACACGGAGGCAGAAATCATCGATCTTTGCCCCAACATCGCGGAAGTACTGAAAGAGGATGGTGTGACCGTATTCGGCGGCGATCCTCAATGGTGAGTCTTCGATTACCCTTGGATTGGCACCATGTTTTACAAGGAGACAGACCATCTCAAGGTTACCAACTTTGGTGGCTTCGCGTATGGCGATCCCCATATCTTCGTTGACATCTATCTTTTCATCCTTGAGTGTCATTTTCACGGCATCAATGTTGTTGATGGAGCAAGCATGTGAAAGGGCTGTTGGCATCTTTTTTGGCAAGGATTGGCCATCGTCAAAAAATGACGAGATAGACATCATAGAAAAAATGGACGAGAGAATCTTGAACATCATCGAGAAAATCATGAAGTATGACGGTATGGTTCGCGCCGTGTCACCGATCATCATTAGCTTATATGATTTTGCGATCGACAAGCTGCATTTTCTCTTCCGTAAACTCTTCCCAAAGAAACTCTCCCCGCCAAAACACACGATATACACGTATACGATTCGTTTCGGCAAATCATCGGTACCGAAGGTCATCTCAAACATGTACGATTATCTCGAACGCACCTATGGGTTTGCATCAGAGAACTTCGTCCCGAATGAGGAAGGCATGTGCATCTCTCTCCCGACAGATATGGGAGTAGAAGGTGAAAATATGTGGATAACGATCACACAACCAGAGAGAGGGAATGATGGAAAGGTATACGATAATGACATTACCTTCGTCATATCATCCATCGTTCATACTCGCACCGAATTCTTGGACATCATAAAGGCGATCATCAACGAGGCCGATATGACGATAGTAGAACCAGTAAGCCTTCTGTCAATCGCCGAGAGGTATGATAAGAGGGATTACATCATCCTCAACAGTCTCATACGTCCGCGAATACCACGAGAGTCAATGATCCATAAAGCGCTAACTGATATGATTGTTAACAATATCCGCACCAAACCCAGAGGTAACTTTATGCTTCGTGGACCACCTGGTACTGGAAAGACAACGTTAATCCGACAGATAGCTGATTCGGTTGGCGCGACAATCATTAACGAGAATCTGCAAAGATTTCCCAATATTCACACCTTCATCAACGAACTGATGAAGCCGACGATCAAGGCAAAATATGCCGGTGTCAAGTACTATATCAAAAGCACTCCTCGAATCGTCGTCTTCGAAGATTTTGACACAATGTTACCTAGGCGTTTCTGGCAACCATTGGCGCAGATGACGAAAAAAGAGATGTCCCAGCATATTCCAGTGTCATATACATACTCTGACCTCATCAACCTCCTTGACGGTATCACATCATTTGATGGTCTTTACACGATCTGGACAACGAACGACATGTCATTTGTTCCGGCATCATTCTATCGTCCAGGAAGAATGAGCGTTAATGAGTATGTTGATGCCCTACCTGATGAGGATGTTAACATGGTTTTGGGTGATTGTAGATTTTCAAAGGATGTAGGCAGCGGGCTGAGATTGGCGCAGATAATCGCATATCGTGAAACTGGCATCATTCCAACAGTGAGCGAGATTGAGGAAGAGGCTAGACTGGAACATGAGATAAAGAAGATGTCAATCACAGGAGATGCAGTTGCAGGAGAAGATGAAGAGGAAGCTATGCCAACAGAGGAAGCTATGCCAACAGAGGAAGCTATGCCAACAGAGGAAGCTATGCCAACAGAGGAAGCTATGCCGACCGAGGAAGTAACCATCGATAATGAAGTAACCATCGCTAAGGAAGTGACCAATGTTTGTGAGTAGTAACACTATATTTTTTGCGGGAGGTATGGTGGCTTCCATCCGGCGACTGGAACGCCTGTATTGACACTATCCCAACTCTTGTAGACGAATGTCTCTGCCTTGTGCGTATACACATAGTACATGATGAGGGCAACAATTCCTAAGGCAATGGCGATGTACATGATTATTCATGGACGGCAACAAAAAAATTACTCATCATCTGATGCAACCATATCTAATGTTAACCACGGTGCTTTGTCAAGGACTGATGGAGATGATTCCTCGATCATTGTTGGTGATGTTGGAGATGATTTCATCACTCTTCCTGGTCTCACCATATCTCTACCCATGATAGAGCTAATGTTTGGCATCGATTCAACCTTCTTCAGGTTGGCCCTCTTACGTGGTAGATAGAACTCGCGGCGAGAATCATTGAGAATCGTCAACGATGAATGATCGGCTGCTTCCATCTTTTCTTCTACAGTCTCTCGTTGTTTTTTTACTTCCCTCTTTTTCGGCTGTTGGAGACCCTCTACATATTTCTTGTAAGATTCCCACACAGCATCTACCTCCTTCGCCTCCTTTGCCTTCTTGCTATCTTTAGTGATCTGTGTTGTTCTTGCCATCTTTTTTGTGTAGTTGATGAATTGGCATCAATTTTGGTTACACGAAAATTGATGACGATCGGCCCATACCAAAAAATAGTAAGCATGAACACCCTCAACATAGTTTCCGCATTGACTTCAAACACTAAGGACAACAAAAATCATGTCCCTAACCGTTTAATGCATAGATACACCAAAGAGTTTGTCGAACAAATCGCTGTCATCAAAGGTATGACTGATCAGAAGGATTGGCGCAAATTATCGGTAACAGATAGATTAGCCGTAAAAAAGATGAACGCCATCATCGCTACTAACTTCCCCCAAATCGTTAGAAGAATGATTAACCCAGCAATATTCGTCTCATTGATCAGCTCTATCATCACTGAAGAAGAGGCCAATGAGATAGCTGAAAGATCTATCGACATTCTTGTCGACGGTCTTGATAGCACTGGCCATGAGTTGGTGTTGAATGATAAGACGTTGAATCTGAAGACATTCATTGATGATAAGATCGATGATAAGATCGACTCCGACGATGATGGTTTCGACAATAAGATCGACGATAATATCGACTCCGACGATGATGGTTTCGACGATGATTCTTGCGGCTCCAGCGATGAATCATCTGACTGTTAATTTTTTCACCATCACTCAAGCATACATGCCATCATCATTCTTATCTACTACATCATCTACATTTGTCCCTCGGACGATGAAGATGATTGTCCCGCCGACTGTCGAAGATATCGATGACCCAGAAGAATTCATCACCGCCATCATTCGTGCAACCCAAGAGTCGGATCTACCAAAGATGCCGATCGATCCCCGATCGTATAAAATCATCGGGGCAATGATTAAGGACAGCAAGAATCTCGACACCATCTTTGTCTCAGATGCTTACAAGGCACACTTGAAAAAACGTGGTCGTCATGCCAACCAAGATGTAAGGATTATCATGAAGATGATCGCAGAGAGATACGTCATCGTTTCTCGAAGCCGAGGAAATAATGATGGGAATGTTGCCGACGATGGTACAATTGCCGAGGGAACAGATGAGTCAAGAGAAGTAGGTATCGTTATGAGCATGCATACTAACAACATGTCAAAGTGGATAGCCACCAAGCCGCAGGCAAGCATCTCATTCCGCCCTCTATCATACTCAGAACGCGAGCATATAGTCACCATTCGTTACCGCATCAACAATAAGGCGATCTATGTGGATATGCGGCTTATCGACGTAATAAGGGCGGGTAAACATCTAATCAGCTACATACCGCCGAACGATGCATTTGCATACCGCCATGTCAACCGTTTGATGGTTACTAATCCATGCAAGGATACGTTTAGCATCCGCAATATAGCACATACTTCGAGAGATGTGTTTGGATCAAACGAGTTTGATAAGGTCATCAAGCATCTACTGGACGATGCCCGGCCAATCAACGTCGTCATCCTCACAGAACATATGACGACAGTTACATCATTTCTTCGAGACATACTTACAGCCCTCTTTGGTGATGATGCCCACATTGTTACGAAGACGGCTGCCTGCAACTATGTCTGCGAGTATGCAAAAGGTTACAAGACGTTGGCTGCAGAGTTTGAGGATGACTATGGTGCCCCTGGCATCATTATGTACAGCCCTCACTTCATTCCCGCCGCCGTCGACGAGGCTCGTGGGGTATTCTCGAGTATCACCGTCGTCATGGATATGGAAGACGCAGATGATGCCCCCGATGATGTAGAGAGGATCGTCGTTGTTGCGGAGCCGAGAGGTGCATATCATGTCGGCCATCCGACATACAAGGATCTGCGAGATTATGTTATGTACATACGAAACATCGACACAGATAGTGAAGGAGGCGATGAGTAAAAAAGATGACTCTCTCTGTCTAACGGGTCTAGATTATGCATCGACGATAACATAACTATTAACTTCATCCATATCACTCTGAGAGATACATCTCGGGTACAACGGCATACATGATGAGACCACCCTGCCATGCTTCTTGACGTAAGCCCTGATCGCGATCATGTATTCTGCAACATCTGTCTCAGCCTCTAGCGCCCACAGACCAATAACAGGCGATGAGATGATGTTAATGACATCCACCGTCCTTCTGACCTTTTTTTGGTAGTTGTCGGTGAGGACATGATTGACGAAATACTTCCTCTCTTCAATGATGACACTGAGGGCGGATAGATATACATCAAACATATTCGCCCATGTCTTCGCTGTTACGTCACGGAAAATATATCGGTCGATATCGTACGTGAGATATGCTGACGGATCTAGTGATAAAAGGGCCGATCTCATAGACAACATCTTTCCACTATCATCAGTCGGCCATGATTTATTGACGCGAAGCGCCCCAAACAGTCGATGCAACATTACTGAACCTAGGTCGAGCCCATTATTCATGAGATATTGTGTAACAATATGCGGGCATTTGAGCTCCCTACATACATCCATTAACCTATCCATCTCGGTTACATCGTACGAAAATAGGTTGATTATTTGCGGATATGCATCTATCATGGTCGCCTCAGTCTTCATGCTATCATCGAACAATCCTCTAACGGCCCTGTCCATCATTGACAGGTTGGTGAGTTGGTGACTGGTATTAACTAGGTTGGTACAATTGCCCAAGAATGGGGCGATGATTGAAGAAATATCTAGGTTAGTGATGATTGACATGATTTTCCGATAGTGGCGCGGACATCAATTTTTTTGGAGCCTATCGGCGCATATATTCATGGATACAACGAAATGCGGCGATAATGAGTAGGATTGTATACACAGCTGCAACAACGCCAAGTGGTATCATCTCACGATGAGATGCAGTAATAGCAACGAGGGCGGCTGTCCAGAAATATATAGCACCAGCGACAAGGATGGATAGAATGACTGTCCAGAATATCATGACCTTTGACATCTTTCTTGTAACACCCCCACCAGTAGGAGATACTTCTTCGTAGGCATATTGCTTTCCGTGTATTTCTTCGATGTCGGCAACAGAGATATACCCAAATGCACCGGCAAACGCAGTGATAGGTATCCCTGAAAGGATTGTGTAGATTACGAAGCCATGATGATCATCGGGGTTAGTAACGACAGAGCCATATAATATCATGCCGAGCATGTTTCCAGTGTAGAGGATGGCACACATGGTTGCCATGATTCCTCGAATGATAGTGTATGTTTGCATATATCATATCGGCAGACTGTCATCAAAAAATTGACTTTATCTCAACACCGTAAACATGCAACTCAAGTATTATCTCACATGCGACTTCACAAAAGATGAAGCGGTCGATAAAGCCTACCTATCTGTCATAGACAGTGATAACATTTCACGGTGGGCTGCTGTGTTCATACCTACAGACGATGGTGGAGTATTCAAAGAAGACTATGAGTATGATACACGCGATTCACTATCCACGGCCATATCAATACTTCGCAACGGTGATAAGGATCGTCTCGTGTATGGTGAGTTGATAGATGATACTAATTACGGCGAATGGACGGTAGTTGATTGTAGTCGGTTTATTCGATCATATGCCGAGGACACCAATCTCCACGGAGACGGCGGAGATGTTAGGGTTGATGCAACGTTCACACCAAAAAATGTCCACTGTTCATCATCAAACTGCTGCCATCATGTATGTGTGGACATAGATGAGCTCGTCGACCTTGTTAACAATGTCTAGGCCGATAGCATATACAACATTCTTTTTTCCCCTAATAAAATTGACCAAAACATAGCTTTCCCAACCATGTCTGTTGCTACTGCCTACGTAACCGGTGTTCGCTTCGGCCTCAACGGCGATGCTAACATTCGCGCAAAGTCTGTCTTCCAAGTCAAGAATGCGGAAGTCATCAAAGGCAACTCTCCAGCTCCAGACGGAATCTACGATCTTCGTATGGGCTCAACAGAAAACTCACTCTTTTGTGCAACATGTTACAAAGAGGGCGGCAAATGCCTAGGCCATAATGGTCACATGGAACTGTCAAAACCAGTCTTCCAACCGATCACGAAGGAGGCAATCATGCCTTGGCTTCGTATCATCTGTCACAACTGTCATAAACCACACTCGTGCTCAGGATCATTTGCCGATTGCATCAAGATCTACAAGAAGTCCCTCACGAAAAAGGTGAAGGAAGTCGTCGTCTGTATGCATTGCGGGTCTCAACAGCCTAAATATTCCGTCGATCCTAAGCTCAAGCTTATCTACATCGCCGAGTACTATAACTCTCAAGGCAAGGAAGTCGAAAGAAAATCACTACATGCTGATGACCTGAAGGAAATATTCGATGGTATCGCTGATAGTACGATGGTGCAACTAGGTGTGTCCGACGTGTCACATCCTCGCAACTTCTTCATCACAACCCTAAGCGTTGTCGCCAACACGATTCGTTCTCAGAACACGAAACCGATCAATGGCGCCAAAGTAAACTCCGACGAGTTGACCAAGATTATCAAGCATACGTTTGAGACATCATTACGAGCATCGTCGAAGGAAGCGGCAAGTACTGCACCAAAGACACGTGGATCATCAAAGATCAACAGTTCCGCAGACAATGACTTCCATAACGACCTCAACTACAGTGTGCATCAGTACATTCGTGGGCCAGTCCCCGGAGGCGATAAGGTGCCAGTCATCCAAAACGCCGACAACGAACCTCTCCGTGGTAACATGGTGAAGATCAAGGGAAAGAAGGGTTATACTCGTGGTAACATTCTCGGAAAGAGAGCGTTCAACATGGCCAGAGATACGATTGGTAACAATCCGCGATTGCCTATCCCCTGTCTATCGTATCCACTGCAGTTTGCCCAGACGATTGGGCTCCGCGAAGCATATCGTTCATACAACCACAAAAGGATCATGGGCTTTATCGCTAACGCCAAGCTAGATATCTTCCCAAAGGCCACGAAGATTATCAAGGCTCGTACTGGAAAGGCATTCCCAATCGCCTCCCTCGAAAATGGCCACACAACCCTCGAGGTTGGTGATCTCATCGAGCATAATCTATGCGATGGAACCTACGTGAACTTCAACCGTCAACCAACTCTCGAGTTGTGTTCGATCTCGTCACATTACATTCGTGTCAACAAGAAGTCGAAGAGCGGCGTTCTTGGCATGAATGTCATTGCCTGCGATTTCTACAACGCTGACTTCGATGGTGACGAAATGAACACGCAACATGCATCATATCTCTCTACATCGTTCGAGCTGAGAGCTATCAGTGCCTTCCCAAACTTCATCATCTCTAACGTCAATGGTTCACCGCAAATCGGCCAGATCAATGACTCCATCGTCGGCCTATATGAGCTGACAAAGAGCGACATTCTCCTATCCCGTCGCGATGCCATGCTACTCTTCAGGAACACATCGTTCCTCCCTGTCTTCGACAAGGATGAGTACACTGGCCGTGATATCATCACCCTATCTCTCCAACGGACCCCAGTCAACTACGAGGGTAAGCCTACTGCATATGACCCATTCACTGACGCGTTCTTCAACTACGCCGACGATGAAAAAAAGACGGTTATCCGCAACGGTGTCATGCTTTCTGGTCTTCTCGACAAGGCAGCTATTGGTAGCGGTGGGCATAAGAATCTGTATCACATCATCGAGATGGACTATGGCGCTCAGGCTGCGATTGACGTTATGTTCGACCATCAGCAAATCTCCATCGACTTCATCCAACTCCGCGGCTTCGCCCTCGGTACAAAGGATGTCATCCTCCCACAAGATGCTCGTGTAGAGATCTGTCGTGAAGAGGCCAAGTTGATGGAAGAGAGTCGATTGATCACAGATCGTCTCAATCGTGGCGCTATCATTCCACCTATCGGTAAGACAACGAAGGTCTTCTATGAGGAACTACAATCCAACGCCCTTCAACCAGCCGACGTGTATAACGAAATCCTTCTCCGTAACATTCGTAAGAAGGAGAACGGCCTGCTTTCCATCATCATGTCAGGCAGTAAGGGTAAGATCAACAATCTCATGGCCATCGCAGCAAGGGCTGGTCAGATGTTGATCAACGGCGAACGTCTTCGTGACAACGCCGGTTACAAGAGAACAACACCATACTCTACAAGATACGACGATGATCCTCGCGCCAACGGATATATTACCGGCTGTTATACCAGCGGTATGAGTGTCCTTGAGTATTTCAGCAACGCATCAAACGCTCGTTTCGACTTGATCACCAAGGCACTTTCTACGTCGGTTACCGGCGACAAGAATCGTAACGCTGTCAAGAACTTCGAGAACATCATCGTTGACAACCTCTTCCGATGCATGCGTGGCCGTAGGGTCGTGCAGATGATCGAAGGTGAGGATGGTTTCAGTCCACAGAAGGTACAAAAGCTATCCGTGCCCATCATCTTCGACAACGATGAGGCTATTCGCAAGAAGTTCACCGACCTTGTCGAACCTGAGTATGTGTCAGAAATCATCGCAGCACGTCGAGAACTGGCAGACAACCTTCTCAAATGTTCGATCATCAAGGTGTCAACACCTGTCGCCGCCACTATTCGTGGGCCATATGACATTGATCGTATCGTCCTCAATAAGTTTGGCGATGTGTCATCACGCGAATCCAAGAACAAGAACTATGCCACCATCAAGTCGTTCACTGACCTGCTCCCGCGTATGTATCTGAACAGTCAATACCGCGGTAACATTCATGAACAGTTCAAGACTGCCACGAAGAATCTCAGAGCATATACAATCGTCACGTTGGCCAAGTATGCCGGCAGACTGACAGCCGACGAGATGCGTGTCGTCCTCGATGAATGTTCGGATCGTTTCTATCGTGCCATCGTCGATCCTGGCACAGCCATCGGCATCCAAACTGCCCAGTGTGTGTGTGCTCCAATGACCCAGTATATGTTGGACTCTCACACTCGTTCTGCCTCTGGTGGTACGGCAAAGAGCAGTATGGACCACGTTCAGGAAATTGTCAACGCAACACCGTTGGCCAAACTGTCCAATCCCACCATGTATCTTGTCCCAACACGGGACATCATCGAGAACAAGGCTGCAGTACAACTTGTAGCCAACGAGATCGAGATGCTCAACTTCGAGCGATTCATTCGTGGCGATCCTAAGGCATTCTTCGAAGAATATGGTGAGCCTGTCCATCCTGACTACGTTCATGAACGGGCCGAAATCGAGTCCTTCGATCAGTTGACTATGGCCAAACGACCACCTAACCTCGTCAATTGGTGTGTGCGTTATGAGCTCGACAAGACCAACATGATCCTCAAGGGTATGAGCGTCGCAAAGATCATCCAAAGTCTTCGCGAAGCCTTCCCAGAGTGTTACTTCATGTACAAGTCGGACATTTCATCCGTCTCATACATCCGTCAATACTTCGTCCAGGCAAAAAAGAAGGCGATTGACAGCACTACCATTCGTGAACACATCGCAAATACATGCGATCATGTCATTCGTGGTGTCAAAGGCATTAAGGCTGCGACTGTGTCATTCCATCAATACACTGACCCGATCACGTTTACTAACCGCGAGGGTTATGCCATCAGGACTACTGGCTCGAATATTGCCGGTGTTATCACACATCCTCGCATCGATCCGCGCCAGGTGCACTCATCAAGTATCATCGAGACTGAGCAGTTCTTCGGCATCTGTGCCGCAAGAAACAAGATCGTCGTCGAACTCGATGTTGTTGCCAGTGGTGGCGATCCTCGTCACAAGTATCTGTACGCTGATGAGATGACGAGAGTGGGTAGGGTTGTATCCATCGAACGTCCTGGACTCGGCGCTCGTGAACCAACTGACATTCTCAGTCGTGCTGCCCTATCATCACCAGCCAAGGCATTCACTGATGCTGCTACTAACCGTATCTGCCAAGAGGTATGTGGTGTATCCGATCGTCTACTTGTCGGAGATGTTCCACACATCGGCACATTGTATAACAAGATCCTCGTCGACGTCGCATATATTCGCGACAATGTAACGAAGGTCAGCGACTTCGCAGATGAGTATGCATAAACATCTACTGATTTTTTTGATGGTCATCGTCGTTGGCAAAAAATGTTTGACGCCCTCATCATTGATCATATTGCTTCGTATGTACATGCATCATTATGGCCAGTCCTTGAAAAAGTGTCTGCGGATATGATGATGACCATCTACAACAAACGTCGCCGAGAAACAAGGATCGTTGATGTTCATGGCTCATTTGTTCATGGTAATGATGTGATTGGTGTCACTGATCATTACGGTAACTATAAGCAGATCGAGGGTCAAGACATTGCCATCGACATCAGAAAACATGGTAGCATAGACTATAAAGTCGTCGGCGGCGATATTTGGTTCAATACATCAGAAATTCAGCGGCTCATATTCTTAGAGACCGATACATCGTTATTTGTCCAACACATCGGGTATAATAGAGTGATAGAATATGTGTTATGTCGTACCATAAGCGATGACGACCCCAGCTGGTTATACCTCGTTCCTTGCAATGCATTCATTGCACCACATAAACGCAATCGCGTCCCACTATCAAAGATTACGGTGATGAAAGGCGTGCGGTTCGGTAAGGGTATGGACTCACCTATGTGGTACCAAGACAAAACTATAGTCATCAGAGATGCGCCAACCCTATCTGATGTGCTACATGACTATCGCTTTGTGGCAGAAACCAGATTCAAGCTAATAGGTGATGAACTTATTATCAAAGGCCATGGGCGTTCAATGTCCAACAGATATATATCGCATGTCAACGTCATCCCCAAAGAATAACCATCTTTTTTTGAATCCCCTACTGTCTCGTTAACAATGAGCCACTTTACCAAACATCCTACCGACATGTCTTACGGAGAAATCAACAGATTTGTCCCAAGTGGGTACGAAGAGGGAGACGACATGACTATATATCTTCGCGGAGAAGCCACGAATATTAAGTCCGATTACGATGCATACGCCAAAACAGGCAACAAAGATTACCTACCAGCTAACGATCCTGCCAAGTATGATTGGTCATCACTAGGTAGTTAAGACACATATTTTTTGACGATGACTCGTCATCCCAAAAAAACATGCACATATTCATCCAATCCATCCTCAATAACAACACCGATCTCTTTAGGGCCATCCACAAAAAATACTGGTTCTCGCAAATCGAGGACGAGGATCATTACTACGAAGGGATGATATGCGATGTTATCTGTCTCACCGGCAGATACCACATGATTTCGTACATGTGCAAGGCGATGAGGAGCAACTTTGACTACTCATCAACTGTTCATCATTCGGCGATCGTCGACTATGGTCTCGATAAATACTATGCATTAACCCACTATAATCAACGTGGATATTACAGTGGTAGTCTGGGGATTCATCCAAAACTAATGAGGTACATGATGGAGAAAATGTTTCCGCTACCATACGGCAATTTTGACCCGGTCCCAAACGTCTATTTCCTTGAACATGATGACCTTATCACGACAGAAGGCAAAGATGGATATGATGTGAGAGCTGCATTCAGCTATGCCAGGGATAAGGGTGAAATACAGCATCTCATGAAAATATACGATGCTGCCGGTCAATCTTATGTCGATGAACTGCGACCACGTCATATATCTAGCGTTGATTGGACGATGGATGAAATATTATGCCACTTTATGAGAACAGAGAAATTTGGGGAATTCGATTGCTATCCTGTCAGTAATGATTACATTCTGACAGAGCGTGATATTGCCCAACGAATAATCAGCAAAGATATCGTCGATGATCGACTCGAGCAAATTATTGATGCCATCATCCTCGGTAAAGAAATGGAATCGTCCGGAAAAACGCACGTTGGTGGGGGCTATCTAATCTGGGAACAGCCGTTAGTGTACACAGAGATGCTCTACGCTATCTCAAGGGTCGGTGGGAGTATTACGGAAGATATCATCGCCAATCATGACAAATTTTCGTCAACGACATCTGGTCATCTCAGATACTTGGCTAACGATATGCATATATCATCAGATGGCATCATCACATTCGTCACATCTCAGGGAACATTCCCTGCCGACGACGAGTGGACCTGTCTATGCCTTGCGATCATGACTGGTAATGATGATAAGTGTAAGCAAATCGTCGATAGTTGTAAGTTATTCCCCAATGATACTCGGGTAACGTTTACTCTCATCTCCGAAAAAACGATGCAATACATCGTCGATCATGTCCTTATTATCGATGATCGTGATAGGGTGCCCATCATTCATTCATGGCTTCATGGATATATACTATACATGGCAGGCAACCGTGAGCAAACTATTGTCGATGGTCTTAGGATGGATGTTAGGGAGGCGAGAGATCATCTTGCCTGGAATCGTGTCTACACAAACTGGCCACTTATACATCTATTGATGAGAGACTTCATCATCGACGACATGCATGGCATCATATCGGGTAACAATCGCACCGATGATGACGAAGACACATTCTATGAATGTATGAACGAGTTCATTGAATATGAGCCATTCATCTCCCTTCTACCAACCGATGATATCATCGCCCCTATCCTACCGGATAATATCAATCACATTCTCCGTCGTGTTCGTCGATTTGCGAAGGAGATGATGGGGTGTACGGCGTATGATGATTGTATCATTGTCTGTGGTGACTAACATTTTTTGGTTGGCGACTGAAAAAACACGATGATGATCACATGTTGCGGAGGGGGAGATGATAGGAATTATTCCTCGTCGATGTACACATATCCGCTCATGGCCGATACACGATATGCAGTCAATGAGACAGCTGATCCCTTCACTTCCCCACTAAGAACATCGAAGCACACCTTCTCTGGGTAAACAACTTCATCAAGGTTCAACAATTCTCGAAGGGCATTTCTTCGGAAAGATGGGACAGCAACCCTCATGCCCCTATACGTATATGCGCCATCCTTCAGCGTGAGTATGTTTGTCTTGAACGCATCGTGTATGACGTACTTTAGGATAGTCAGGCTTGTGGCCAGGCTGACTTCTGTTTCTCCTCTCTCTCCGTGGGGTGATGCCTTCCCGACATTTGATGTTAACGAAGGTACGATGGATACTCCCTTCGTAACATCCAATCCTATCGACAATGCCGTTATCAACAACTGGTCACGGCGAGTCAGGAATCGTCGAACATCAACCGCCTTCATTCCCAACTTTTCCTTGACAATCGCGTCGACATCGGGTATGCCATCATCGAATAATCGGATGATCCATGCACCGAGAATGGTGATGTCTATAAAATCATCCGCAAAGAGTGCCCTCATCTTCTTCCCTTCTCCTCCGAATATATCCTCGTAAACGTTGTCATACTTGACAGAAGATAGATCACGGCCACCAAACTCTTCGAGGAATGCGACGAGGCTAACTATATCCATCGTTGAATATCCGTGAATGATGCTACCCGCGATCAGCCGACCATGGGGCATCTTGACTGATAGATCCTTTGTGATCTTCCCCATATCCGTAACAACACCATCGGGAGATATGAGGCCAAGTTTGTATGCAACCTCTAGAGCATTCTGGAATGATGATGGTGGCGGCGATGAAATGAGTCCTAACTCCCACATGCTCTTCTTTTCGTCGTCGCGAACGACATCGGCACGAACGACGTCGAGGATGGCTAATGCAACATCAGCAAAGTCACTCGTAACCATCTCAGGGAACTGTTGATCTGGAAACGATGCAAACGTCTCTCTTGTATACATTGGGTAGACAACGCCCCTCGTCTTTCGGCCAACTCTTCCAAACCTCTGGGTAACTCTCGACTTTGGAGTTGCCTCGGTTAGAAGGGTATCGCTCTTGATGATCGGGTTGAAGAGAGAGGAACGATGGTAGCCAGCGTCGATGACATATTTCAGCTCGTCCAATGTTAGCCCAGTCTCAGCAATGACTGTTGAGATGACTACCTTTCGTCGAGGAGTGACAAAGGAATCATCACCGCCGATATATGTATCATCCTCGGCGCCGCCCCTTGGGCCTTGACGTGGTGGGGTAACCCGAATACGAATGTCAGCATTCTTCTTGTCGAGGTTACGATATGCGATACTCTCTGTTGACACATCCTTCGATGATATGCCCATAACATACGTGTACCCCAGACCCTCCGCAAACGTCTTGTCAACGATTGGTTTCAATGCCTTGACTGTCTCATCAATCTCGAGGGTGCCCGGCATGAATATGAGGATGTCACATGAGTCATCTCCATCCTCGAACCCAGCGCGGATGATTTCCTCAACCTTGGCGGCCACGATGTTCCATAGTTTTTTGGTCATGTCCACCTCTGTTGGCCAATGAACATCGTATCCAACACTCTGACCAACGACATGAATGAAGTTATTCGCTAGAGAGATGCCATCATCCACCTTCTTAAAGTAGTCGATGAAAACGCGAGGATCAAACGTGGCACTCATGAATACGACAAATGGGCAACGAACATCGTCGCGGTACTTATCCAGGAGCCGCAAGAGCATAAGGATAACAAGGTCAGTTTGGAGACTGCGCTCATGGGTTTCATCGATACATATCATCTGGTAACCATCGACGACACTCTCGAAACCATTGAGGATGATCTGCGCAGCCAGCGTACCAATCGTCGCAGATAGGATGCCAAAACGTTTTGGGCGAAGCTTGTTGTATTGTGTCGACCAACCGATGTCGACGCCCTCACGAAGATGTGAGTACTTCGGGACACTCGTGATCTGCGATACATTCTTGATCGCCGTAAGAACACGAGGTTGTGTGACGATCATACCCCTTCTCCCATGTGGCGATTTGGTAACGACATTCATATGCATCTCAGCGACGAATCCAGTCGACTTGGCGGATGCTGTTCCAGCCTTGAGTATGAGCAGCCTATTTTTTGGGCCAGTAAGGTTGATACGATCGTTGAAGAATTGGACACAATGTTCGATAGGCACTACATTGGCCAATCTTTCTGTACCGAGTGGATCGTCGAGCGGATCTCGGAGTGAGCCTGGAACGAATATTGTTGGTGGCATATATATTTTGATGTATCACCTTAACTATAACACTATACTTAGAAGTGGCATGAAGGCCGGTCTCCTTTTTTGCCTCCGCGAAAAAAAAATGAATCCCGTCTCCTCACTGTAACCTTGAATGATGTTCTCTGATAATTACCTTGTCTCACTCGTCGCTGAATTTATGCCTTCCCATGATGAATTAGTTTCTGCCTGTAGCCATCTCAAAAGAATGTCCCTCCATCAACAAATGATGCTCGGCTTAAGAACCCAGAGAATGCTTGTTGATGAAGAATGTGTCGCCCATGATCTCTCATTGTTGGATACACAATCATCCCTAGAAGTTGGTGCCATAATCTTCGAACACTCTCGCCCAGACTTGGTCGCCAATACCCTTCTACTCAAGCCAGATATCTGGAGATTTGACACCATCGTTCGTGGTCTGATTTGCAACGCAAACTGGGATCATGATGAACATCACGACCTATATGTTGCTCTCAAATTCATCGGCTATGTAGATGGGATCATCCCCGAAGAAGAGTATGATGATGATGAGATTGATGAATTCGACGATTTGACGGAAGCTTGTAAGTATGATTACATCCTTGTGAGATACTCTAAGTATTTCGGAGGATGTGATCTACCAAGTTATGGTGACGTCGTCCACGGAAGATGCGCATCGAGAATGATTGAATTAATCGGCAGAGTCGACGAAGCTATGAATTGGTTCTACCCATAGGTTCACGTCCGGCATCGAGAGATGATGTTTTTTTTTGAATAATGTCAGGCGACCACAAAAAACATGTGGATCGACACCGGAAAGGAATACACTCACTACCCTGTCCTTATCAACAACCAATCAGGCGAGGTGAGATACGAGACGATGTTCGAAGATGGCGAGATATACACCATAACATTAGGACCGCCAAACTCCGAGGGAGTCTGTTCGTGGATTGGGGTGAATGATGGGAATGGCGCCCCTGTCTCATATAGATCATGGTGGAAAAACACCCTCGACGAATTAGGTATCTCAGACATATACGACGCTAGCATGGCCTCACAAGTAAGGACAACGAATGTTGATCAATAGTCGTTATTTTTTCATGATCTGTTACGCGTCATCAAGACACAACCAAGAAGGGCCAAGGATGGATTCGACGATTTGGTAGAAGCATGCAAGCATCCCGGACATCGCTCCTGCCCATAAAACACGCCTTTTGAACATTCCCCAATCATCGAAGACATGATAATGCCGTACGTAAATACTGGTAAGACCAATCAAGGTTATCCGATCTTTGTCGATAGAGATACAGGCTACATTCGGTATGTTGATACGATCGGCAAGGAGCTGTTTGTGTTCGAGGCCAAAAAAAGACCAACCGATGAACTTTATACATGGTGCGGTCCTTCACCTATAAACGATCCAACTGTAATGGCTAACTGCGCTGGCAACGTCGACTTATCCCATCTTGGACTGACGGAGGAAGATGTTTCCATGAATGTCTAGATCAACGTCTCACCTCTAATCGAGAGCCGAACGAACCTGACTGCTCTTTTTTGGCGATGAGCGCGTCCCATCGCGACAGATATTCATCCAACTTTATTCGCGGCTGTTCACTCGTCGACAAGACGAATACGTAGGTATGTGAGTATGCCACTAATCTATCTCCATACCATGAGTAATATTTATGGGCGTCCTTGTGTAGTATCTTCTCAGCACGGACCAATCCCGATTCGCGGAGTACATCAAGACAGCCATATCTTTCATCGGCGTTTGGATCATCATCTTTCTTTGGATCGCCGATTCTTTCAAGCCCATCCTTGTCCCATACTGGGAAGACGAAGAAGACGTCTGTTGACGAGGTCTCCGAGGTCACCGAGGTCTCAGAGGTTGATATGATATCCCTTAACCGTTCCACAACTCTCTTGGCTGCATCTTCCATCATTCCATCAATATACGGAGGGTTGCAGGTATAAAGGTTGCCAGGGACGAGTGTGTACTCATAGAAGCTGCCCAATGATGAGAAGAATTCCCGCTCAACCGTGAATGGACTGCAGTAACCCTTACGTGACTGTGTGTTCAGTGGACTGCCAAACAACTCAATGACGCCCAAATCTTCACCATCATCATCGTTCAAGAGACCGATAGGTACGCTACCATTGTTGCCCAAACCGCCGAGGGAGTGATAGATGTATACAAGTGTATATGCCATGGAATCGAACCGATCTTCTGGGCCAGTGTATACTTCGCGGAGACGATTGTATTGTGGCAACTCTAGTGGGAGATCGGCGGTTCCTGGGTTGGTTATCTTTCCGTCGACATAC
>Ga0247722_10000843_pt1 | contig 17880 bp, 35 predicted proteins | sample MSEWelMarce3H_FC_FD_189094 | JGI IMG/M metagenome (GOLD analysis project Ga0247722, IMG submission 189094) | Subsurface sediment microbial communities from gas well in West Virginia, United States - MSEEL Well Study Marcellus 3H_FC | ecosystem: Environmental > Terrestrial > Deep subsurface >... | reverse complement strand
GATTTATATTTTGACATTGTTTTGAACAACAAATTCTTTTATTATAATGTGATGGTTTTACATTAAATTTAGTAAAACATACTTTACAATTTTTTTCCATAATTAAAATACCAATCCAATACAAAGGCTTATCCGACTGCTAAGTGTTAGCAAATGGCAATGTAAAGGATTGGATTTAATTAATGTTTTCATGTCGAATAAGCATTACAAATATACTATTTATTTTGTAATAAAAAATTATATTGTTCCATAAATTCATCAAAATTATGAACTATTGAATAATGACCTCCAGCTTTCATGATATGTTCTTCATATCTCTTTTGTGCTTCCGATTGTTTATCTTTCATTTTAACTTCAATTTTCCAAGGAATTACAGTTCCGTTTAAACTTTTTATAATAGAACTTATATCCGCTGATCCATTAGTTCCCGTACCTTTGATATATTTACCACTCCCTATCTTTTTACGATTACCTAACACATCGGTAACTATTTTTGAGTTATCTACATAACGGCCTGTAGTGCTAATACGTTCAGCTTGGTATCCGTTTAGGTTAATCCATGAGATAATTGCCTTGGTTAGTCCGTTGGCTGTCTTATCTGAGTATTTAGTCTTAACAACATAGTCAGGTCGCATTCGAGTATTAGCGCATCTAACTTGCCAGTCTAATTCGGTTAATTGTTGTAGTGGGGTCATTTAACTTCGTATTTTGATTTAAAATAAACATAAGGCATTGTATTAAAATGTCCGTTTAGCTCATAATCAACAAGCTGAATGCCGTCGATAGTGTATATTCTAAGGATTTTCATAGTTAAAATGGTGTTAAGTTGTTGATTTTCAATTAAGTAACAAAGTAACAAAACGATTTTACTAGCGTTACAGAATTTGTTACCGCTGTAACCCTTATAAACACTACAAAGTAACAAATATATATAAATATATAAATAAATTATATATAATTATATATTTATAGTGTTTTATATAGGGGTTTGAGTTTATCACTAATTTGTTACTTTGTTATTTTTTTATTTAATTCATTGATTATTAATTAGTTACATTGGTAACAAAAGTTACAAAGTAACAAATACTAAAATGGTTCAATCTCATCAAAAATGTTATTTACTTGATTTTCAATAACTTCCATATTTTCACATGTAAAAGTGAAAACCCTTCCAGTAGCTTTATTTAAATCATTTACAGCGCCTAAAATATCTATTCCAGCAAATGGATTATATTTTCTTGGTTCGGATGGATTCATTTTAAATTCATCTTTTAAAACCTTTCTAATATAAGTAATAGATATTTTATTATCATTTTGAAACCATCTCTTTTTAATATCAATAGCGGATGCATCAAATTCTTTTATATTATTATTAATAAATAAATCATCAATATAATAAAGTAAATCCTTTGTTAATCCTGTTTTACTTTCTTTCTTAACATTTTCGAGAGCCGAAGTTTTTATTTCATCTTCAGTAAAAACCATTCGTGAACGTGAAAAATCTATTTCAGGTAAATCAATAAGAAATTTTAAGAATTTAGGTATTTCATCTCTTAATTGTTCTTCTATTAAAGTATTCCGTTTTCCATTAATAGGATTTATTTTCCTTACCCAAAATCTAATTTCTTCGTCATCTATTCGCATAAAATCAGTTTCTTTATTTGTGCAAATAATAACTTTGCCAAAAAAAGGAACGCTATAATGCTGAACAAATTTTTGAGATACTGACATTGTTTTAGCAGTTGCAATTGATTTTAATTTTTCAATTGTATGAGATTTATCAATAACAGTTTCATCAATCATTATTATATTTTTAGTAGCGTAGGCATCGTTATAATTACTCATTAAATCAGTTGGATTAATCAAAGTTGAATTTTCTCCAAATAATATCTGAATGTAATTTAAAAAAGTAGTTTTACCAGTTTGCCTTTCAGTTGATACTAATGATAACACAGGAAGTATTTGACAAGGATTTTCATATAAAATTTTCATATACTTTAATCCTAAATCAAATTGTTCTCCAAAAATATGTTTTATTAATCCTATTGTTATAGGAATATCATTATAAGATACATCACCATTATATGGCACATGTGAGAATTTAGAATATAGATTATAACAGTTATTTTGAGTAGGAATATGATTTTTATTATTTGGTAAAATAGTAAAGTCATCAAATTTATAAATATGTTGTATTAAAGATTTTCCATGGTCTTCAATTATTGTTGACTTATCCCATGCTTTTAATACAATTTGTTCTATATTATATCTATTATTCTTAGCTATAACTTTAAAATGGTCAGTTCCTACTCTAATATATGGTATGTCTCTTTTCATTAAATTAAACATAACAAAACTTAAAGCTTTAGAATTATCTGATTTAAATTTAATTGAAGACAATAACATAAATTTAGATACTTGTTGCCCTATTGGTAAATCAAAAAGATTATTTTTCTTAACATCAACTAAATTTGATTTATTTAATTCAAAAGTCGGTGTTTTACTTTGAAATTCTCCATCAGTAAAATAAGTAGCATTTGTATCTGAATATGAAATACATTTTTTATCCCCTTCAAAAATTATTTTAAAATCCCCATAAAAATTAAACCAGTCTACTGGAGTTAATAAAGGGTTTGTTTCTGGATTTTTAAATTTGCTCATTATCTAATTTATTGATTAATTTAATAGCTATTCTTTTTGATAAATGACAATATTCATCAATTTTATTACTACCAACATATTCATTTATATTATTAGTAATTAATCCTTGCATAATTAATCCAGTAAAGTAATCTAATCTTTTTTGGTCTTCAATTTGTTTTTTAGTTTTTTTCATATTTATAAAATTAAAAAACCATTATTGATGCGTTTGGGCTACCAACCCTAGACAAGCTCTAACCCTTGTCAACACACCAATAATGGTTTAAATATTTTTATGTTAGAGAATATTACTCCGTTGGTTAGTCGGAATACGCAAATTTAATAAATTATTTTTAATTAGCCAAATAAACAGGTTCGTTAATTCCTTTATCAATCATTTGTTTAGCTGTCTGAATATAAACATGTGCTTTTTGACTTAAATAGTTATTATGATAAATCATTTTAATAATCATTTGAGTAGCATCATTTACATTTATGTGACCAGCACCAACATAACCACCTAATAAATAGGCCGCCGCTCTTAATTGTGGATGTCCGTTATCAATGATAACATTTATTTTTTTAAAAATTATCCTTTCAACTACTGAATTTTTTTCACTAACAATATATTGAATAACTTTTGGCCTTTCAACTGGTATTATTTTCTCATTAAATGTTGAATAATCATACCTAATTAATAAATCATTATCATAACTAATAAACATAGGAAGGATACAATTTTTAGGAGCTTTATCAAATCCATTATAACCACTTAAATATTTTTCTATACCATTAAAATAATGTTTAAACTCATCTACAGTTGAGCAAATAGGTATTTTTACAATAGCCCTTACACCATGTTTAGAAGCTGAAAGCCATGCAGAAATAATATATTTATAAGTATGAAATAAATATTCTTTAAAATCCATTGCATAACCTACATTTGGTAAATGGTCAAAATCTAAAACCATTAAACCTGTAAAGTTTTTTATATTAGAATATTTACGTGAACCTTCAACAAATACGCAAGGAGTAAAAGAATAAAGTTTTGTTTTCAACTGAGCTTTTAAACCCATATCTTTATTTTGTTCTGCTTGTTGTATCTGTTCAAATATATGCTTAATGTCTTTTTTAGGTTTTTTAATAGCATTTAAAACATATTCTAAATTTACAGTACCTAAAGGAATTGATTTTTTAATATCAGCTTCGTAATAATTAAATATTATATTTTTCATAATAATATAAAAACCTCTAAAGTTTGGAGTAGGAGTTCCGCACAATAGAGGTCTTTAGTTTAATGTTTTATTAGTTGCTCCTACACAACGGATGCAAATATAATAAATTATTTTGAATTAACAAGGCTTTTCCCACTCATTATTCTCAATCAAACTCAAAACAAACCAATTCACATACTCATCGCATGATTGTAAGTTAGCCTTATCAATAGCCATCGTGTTACGGAATATGTTGCATGAATTATTTAATGAAGTAAAATAATCCTTTGCTGAATGTTTGTAAGGCTTAAGATACTTAGTATAGATTTCAGGAAGCACCTTACAAAACGCTAAGAATGTTTCAATGTCTTGAAAATTATCTTTCTCGATAAGTTCCTGTATAATGCTATGCTGATAGTCCTGTAAACGTTCCGCCGCATCTATTCCCTCCATATTCATTTGATTTCTTACAGTGCTTTGGAATGCGTTTAAATCAGTTATCAGGTTATTAAACCTTCGTTTGTTCTCATGTTTAAACGTGTTAATAAAACGGCATGTTTCATCGTTTAATGTTTTGGCAATACCAACGTACATTAGTAATCCTCGGTGTGTTTTCTCTATATTCATAAATAGTATTTTATTATGTTTATTATGTTTATTTTAATTGTAATAGCGTCGTATTTATTAGTTACATAATTATATTTAAGTACTTCTCCATTCTGTTTAAGTAGTCGTTTAACGTTACATAGTCTGCAATCAACCGCCCTACCTTTATCACTTTTTAACTGATACTTTCTGTTATTAATTTTAAACCAAATCAAAGGTTTTAATCGTTTGCAAGTAAAACAGCGTTTCATAATACATCATTTAAGTGTTTCATCTCTTCTTTATATATCTCTAATACCTTAATAGTTTTATCAATATCAGATAACCATTGGCCTTTCTTTCTGCATCTTACTAATCTTTTAATGCAATCAAACTCCCATGCGTTTAACTCATGATGTTCTGCGAATTTATAAAGGCTTCCTTGTTCGTTGTTATAGTGTTTGTATTCCATTATTATTTGATTTTAGATAGTAAATATTTTAATTCAGCGGCTGCCCCATAGTCGAGAAAGTTTTTTTTTATTTGAGTTATTATTAACCCAAATTGGGTTATTTCTAAACCATTTCCGTTGTCAACTATTTTATAAGCTACTTCGCCTTTTAACTCATCCACCCAGTCATCCGATGGGTCATAGGTTAACACGTATGTATTTTCGCTGTTGTAATAAATATACTTGCAACTTCCTATTTTTACTTTTTTCATTTTATCTGCAAATTAGTATTAGTAATTATTGAACATCCTTGTATTTGCTCACCATTCTGCAAAGCTTGTTTAATCTTCATTTTGTCAGCTTGCTCAGTTACTTTCACTACTTTATATTCGCTAGGCAAACTATTCACGTCATCAACCTCAACAGCTTGAGATTTTCTAAAAGATAGTTTAATCAATGGGCTTTCTATCTTATCAACTTCAAAAGTATGCATTGCGTGAGTTATATTAGCTTTTAAGCGTTCTGCTAAGTTTTGACGCACTTTCTTTAATGCGCTTAGTCTTTTTATTTCTGCGTCAATAACGTCGCTCTCAAAGTCTAATTTGCGTATTACATAAGCATAGTTAACACCTTTACTTTGCAGTTGCTCCTTAGCTATCTGTAAATTTAGTTCTTGTTGCGGAGTGATTTCTCCTTCAGCTTCAATGATTTGATTAATTAATAGCTGATATTCGTTTTCTATTTGATATATTGATTTGTCCATGATTTCTATTTGTTTGTGATATTTACTTTATTTAAATAATCCATTAAGAATAAAAATTCTGATATTGATAAATCTTCTGCTTTTTTAGGTAGTAGTTTAAATTTTTCACTTTTAGAACCTTCAATAATTAAACATTCGTTGTATGATTTTTTAATATCCATAACTATTTTAATTTAGATTTTAATTCTTTCGCTAATAACACAACTGGCATAAATGTTTGCTCAACTTTTGTCAACTTATTCCATTTATCGGTTAGATCTTCTATACTTGAAGCTGTTATAATTTTAGCCTTTGCAGTTTCGATTTGTTCTGATAGGGATGGTTGTTTAACATTGGTAGCCTGAGCGTCATCATCGTCAATCTCTAATGCTAATAATGAAGCCAAAGTATAGCGTCTAAAATAAGTTATTGCACTACCTAATTGCTGAGGTGTTAAGTTAGTTGGTAAACTAATAAATGTTTCTATTTTTTCATTAGTTTCAAAATCTATAATAGTAGAACCTACACCACTTGCATTGATAGGCTGTATAAGCACTAGATTGCATTCTGACAGCAATGGTTTTACTTCGCTTAGTATTTGTGTCAATGATGCATAGGTGTTCTTAAAATGAGGATTTTTAGCATCTTTTTTAATTATCCCAACTTTACGCTGAAAGTCTAATAATTTGCTGTTTAAATTTTTCATAAATAGTTAATTGTTTTTAAATGAATATCGCTCAAAATATCTGTAATGTCACTAACTACACCGCTAATGCTGTCTTTCTCGTAAATTTTAATCCAGTTTTCTTCTAGTTCTGAATCAATGTCCCATTTACTTGATACTGTAGTTTTGTAAGTGAAAATAATTTTGCAACCTACAACGTAATGACTGCCTGTAAATATCTCATATCTAACTGTCATTTGTTTGTCCGCTGGTATGCGTCCGTTTGTTAGCTCATAGAACTCGATCGTGGTGTCTACTAACCCTCTTAAATAATCTGTGTTTATATCCATTGTGTATAAATAAAAAACCTACTGGCTACAAGTGAGAGGTTGTAACCAATAGGTTTAATGTTTAATGTTTTTACGTTTGTCGCTCTCACCCGACGTTTGCAAAATTACAAATAATTATTTTAACATCAAAGGCATTTTATTTTCTGTAGGAATATAATATACTGCATTTGGATTTTTTTCAATATTATCAATCCATAACCATTCTAAATAAGCCCTATTATTTTCCAATGATGACCCGATTATTTTATTAGATTCTGCAACTCCTTTCGCTCTAATAATATCAGCTTCGGCATTCATTTTGGCGGCTTCTAAATTAGCTTTTGCAGTTTCCACAATTACTTTTTTATTGCTTTCAGCTTGCAATAATTCTCCTTTTCCTTTATATTCAGCATCCAACATATCTTGTTGTCTATGATAATCACGGCACGCAGAACATCCAGTTAATACATTTACTGCTATTAATATTATTCCTATTTTTATTGTTTTCATAATTTAATCTTTTACAAAAATTCCGTTAATTGTTTTACCCTTTCTTTCTTTGATGACGTTGTATGCATCGACTAAACATTGTTCGTAGTCATAACCTAACTGCTTGCAAAGAATGATTAACACTACTTGTATGTCTCCTATTGCGTCAACAACTTCGCTATGCTTATTCTTAGCCATGGCGCCTGCTAGCTCTCCGCACTCTTCAAACAATTTCAATATTTGTCGGTTAGCGTTTTCAGGCTTCAAGATACCTCGTTCGTCGGCCCATTGTAATATTAAATCATTCATAATTAGAAAGGTAAATCGTTATCAATTAAGTCTTGAGCGTTGTTTTGGTTAATTGCTTCCTGACTAACTGGCTTAACATAAGGCTCCTGGAATGATGCGCTGAAATACTTTGTGCCTGTTTTAGATTCCTTAACCCATAATGACACTTCCATATCTTTACCATTTACGTTTACTTTGCCCCTGTAGTCAGGCTGAGTTTCTTTAGTCTTTGTATTTTTGAAGATAGCTCCGCTGTTTAATTTAGTTTCCATTTTGTTTAAAATTTATAGTTTAATAATAGTTTATGTATTTGTTTGTGTTCTTCAATTATTGCATCTTTTTCTTTTTGCTTTAATATCTGAAAGTCTAAAGGGCTGTTAATCAGTTGTGTTAATCCTTGAAAATATTTTTGTATTTGCCAGTAATCAAATTCAACAGATGCACCTATTGTGTTTGGATTTTCTAATTTTAAAAGCTCGTTAAGATAGTCAAATTGTTCCTCACTTATGTTGTATCTTGAGATATATTTATCCTGTCTTTTTATCTTTTCTGAAAAATTTAATCTACTTTCAATTGATAGGCTTCTATACAAATGATAAAATTCTTTAGGCTCAATAATTTTGTAGTCTTTCATCTCTTTTTAATTTAGCTTCGATTACACGTTTTAATAATTCTTCGTTGAATGTTGAGCGAACTTGGTTTTCAACATTTTTGTTTAGCCAAAATCTTTTAATGGCTTCGTTATTAAAGTTTAGAGGAAAAATATGATTACACATAATATGAAAGTTAAATCGGTTAATATTCTTTTTGCTAGTGGGGATAATTCGTCATTTAGTTCGTTTTCCATGATTTCTATTTTTTAAATTTTGGTCTTTCTTCTAATAACATTTGAATGAATACTTTGAATGTAGATCCATTTGCCTTGGCAATGTCAGACCAGTAGGCAATGGTTTCAGGTGTTAAGTGGATTAATTTTGCTTTCTTCATATTATGTCTAGTATTATATATTTTGAATTTTTGTAAGGTTTCAATCGGTTGCTATTTGTAACCGTTGTAACAAAGTCTCCATCTTTTGTAAAGACTACTTTTATTACTGAATGGGTTTCGTAATTATATTTGCTCATGTTTTTTATAATCTTTTAAAATATTAATAGCTTTATTTATTTCTATTAATTTATCTTCACGTTCTTTTTTAGCAATTGGGTATTCTTTTGTTTCCCATTCAGATAAACATTTTTCTAAAATATATTTATCTTTTTCAAGTAAACTAATTACATAAACCATAATTAATATGGTTTAAATATTAGTATATCTAATACTTTTTCTAAAGTTTTTTTACCACCTAATGGAGTATAAGGAGTGTTTTCTCCTGGTAAAAAACCAAATTCTAATTTTTCATTCATAGCTACGTATGATTGAAAATTTCCACCTAAGAAAGATTGTTTTAATCCTTTTACTTTTAATATTTTAACTGTTGCTTTCATAATTTCTATTTTTTACTTGTTGTTATCTGAGTACAAATATATACATACTTTTTATATATACAAAAAATATTTTTAAAATATATGTAAATATTATATAAGTCATTGAAAATCAATACAATAAAATTAATAGGTAAATAAAAAAAGACTACTTTTTAGGGTAGTCTTAATCACAAGTAAAAGTAAAAAATGGTAGATATTACCGTAAAGATACGATTATCTAAGCAAAGCACCAAGCCCAACGGCCGAAATTATCCCTATACTTATATTTTTTCTTTTAATTTTTTTATTCAATTTAACTATATGCAAGCTGTCAGCATACAACATATCGTTTTGTTTATTGATCAGATCACGTTGAATCCTGTACAGATCCCTTTGCTCATTAATCAATGACATTTGGCTTTCAATGATACTATCGTTTAGGCTCAAATATTCGTTGCAATTATTCACTAACATAGTTATGTATGTCTTGCATGTGTCTGGAGCCACTATGTAAATGCTATCAGTCTTTTGTTTGTAAACAATTTTTACACGTTGCTTTACTTTCAATAGGCTATCAACTTTTAAGCTATCCTTGTTGATATTAACCAGCTTAGTCACGATCAATGTGTCGGTTATTCTTTCAGTTCTTATCGTTTCATTTTTACCACACGTTTGGAATAATAGTATAAAAGCAATGATAGCAAACAATCCAATAGATAAATATTTATTTAGTGTCATTTGATTTTATTTTTTGATAGGTTGTCATTCCGAACAATGCTGAAATAAATGTATAGTCAATAATCAACACTTCGCCTAACTGCGTTAAATCCCCTAAATTAAGCCATTTAACGTGCGCTAATATAACAAGTGATACAATGACAAAGGCTGTTAATTTGCGTGCGCTGTAGCCGTGATTTGTGTTATCTAAGGATGCTAATAATTTCTTAATCATTTTGCAATAGTTATAAATACTTTTTCCCCTCTACTTTTAGCCGTTTGTATTTTACTATAAAGTAAGTTAGTAGCCGCTGTGCTTTCCGTTACCATGTTGTTAGCTCTCTTTCGGCCTGGAAGCAAACAGCCTAAACTGTCTTTTTCGGAGTTGCCGGTATGTATTCTGATTCCCTCATATCCGCTAACTTTCAATAAAATAGGCATCATTTTTTTGAAACGTGCGCTCATTGTCCAGTCAATCTCATAACGCCCGTATGGTATACAAGTTTTGCCAAATACTTTACGAGCTGTTATTTCTTGGATGCTCATTGTACTAACTAGACCTCTATCCTTATCCTCTAATATGAAACACTCAAATTGCCCATCAATACTAAGTTTACCAATGGTTGATTCTTCAGTAAATGTTTCTCGTTTTAAATATAATTCCATTTTTTTAAATAAATAGTTGTGTCGTCGTTCGGTCATTTTTAAAACATTTCATCAATGTCATTCTTTGGTTTAACTGCTTCGGGTTGTTTTAACTCAATGGCAAAAGATTTGCGCCTTGTATCGTCGCAACAATTTTGTTTTATTTCATTGATTTGATACTGCAAATGTTCTATCTCAAAATGCTTTTCAGTGTTTATCTCTCTTATATCAGATTTAATAGCGTAGTACATTGAAGATAGGCCAGCAACGAAAGTAACGAGTTTTATTGCATTTTCAGTATTTAACATATTATGGTCGTGGTGGTGTTGGTGGTGCTACAAATGGACTCAAAGGAATATCTAACAAATATGCATATTGTGTATTTGCTAAATCAATTTCATCTTGTTGACTTAAAAAAAGAAAATAAATTCCGTTAATATCTTGCACGAAATTTAAGAAAGTATCAGCATCTATAAATGTGCCTTGCAGCTGTTCAGCTTGTTGATTAGTTACTATTCGTCCTTCCATTATACTTGTCGTCCTAAAGTTGTTTGATATGTTTGAACTGCATTATAAAATGATAGTGCTTCAGCATCTGTTAAGCCGTCACCAATGGACGCAAATGCACATTCTTTGTTTCCGTAATAAATTGTATAAATTCCAGATGGATTTCTGTAATTCAAAGCCCCTAAAGTCATTATAATATTAGGCAATAAAATACTTGTAGCTGTGTTATTAGTACCTTTCAAGGTGCTATTTCTGTATAATTTTAAAGATGTTGAAGTTGTCCTAGAGCCTATAATTAAACCTAAAGTATTTGTTTCAGCACCATTTGCACTATTAGCATCTAAACATTGAGACCAAGCCTTAGTAACATTTGCAGTATGATTAAATGTTGTAATAAGCTGTTGCCCTACTGCTCCGCTTAAATCATCAATAGCCCCATTATCATAACCAAATGTTGTATTTGTTCTGGAATAGTAACCTAAATGATTATTCATTGATATTAAATTGCTTCTAGGCACTAGGTTTGTATTTGCAAAAGCGTTTGAAGGAGTCATCCCTGTAGATGAATGTGTCCAGCCTGTAGCAAATGATAAATTAAATGTACCAGGTTGCTTTAAATTAACAGCATGCGATGAAGCAGAACCACCAACTACAGGATATAATGCTTTCATCTTAGTCCAAATGTTAGCAGATTTCAAACTAAGCACTAATGTATTAACCGCACTTTTTTGAGTGGTGTCAGTAATACTTGCCGCTGTAAAGAAAGCAGTCGCATCAGCATCATAAGTTATACCGACTGGCTTACTTGTATTAGTAACTGATATGCCTCTAGCTATTCGCATAATTAATATAAAATAATAGAACCACTTGTTAAAGTTACAGCACTAATGCGAGTGCCATAAGGTGCAACGTGTAACTCCCCAGCTTTTAATGTAACCGCTGATATTCCTAATGTTGTCAATAGGTTTGAAGTTGCACTTGTTTGGTTGTCAGTACCTGTTAGTGTACCAATAACAGTATCTTCACGCACATAGAATTGTGAAAAATTTAATCCCGTTTGCGCTCCCGTTCCTGTAACTGTTTTAGAACCCGCATAGCCACCCATACGGTTAATCATTGCGTCATTTATCTCTTGTAACATATTCTTTTATTTTAAGTATTAAAAAATTTAGTAATTGATATTAATTTTGAAAGTCATTTGGCACATCAAAAAATAGTGCGTAACCTCTTTGTTCTTCGTTTACGTCAAACTGTATTTGATTTCCTACAATAGCATAATTAACGAATATATTTAAACGTTCATCAATGAATAATTGTAAATCATTTGTTAATTGTGAAATGCCTATGTTTTCAGGCTTGTCAGGTGCATTAAAGTAAATTAGTGTCATATTAAGCTGTAGTTAAAATTTTAAAATCTATTCCGTTTATGTTTAAAGTGATGTATCCATCATTCGTATAAGGCGCTCCAGCTGTGACCTTTGTTGAGTTTGGACTTAATGCAACGTGTCGCCTTGTTGCATCACTATTCGTAAAATGCAATGTATTATTATATTCCATTGCTCCAGCCTCAGCAGTTGTTTGATTTGTGCCGCTTGTAAATTTCAAAGGCGCAGCATTTACTCCGCTTTCTCCAGCCCCAACGTGTAAGCGTGCCGTTGGTGTCGCCACTCCGTAGATACCGATCGTCCCCGTAGATTTAAGAACCATTCCTTTATTTGTCGATGTTGGATTAATAAATATGTCTGAACTGCCTTGCTTTCCGTTAATGTTAATGTTGTCAGCGGATGTATAGTTGATTAAATTTCTAGGAGTACCCGTTCCGTCTAATACCTGAATGGCTTTGTTATTAGTCATTAAAATATTACCATTTGCACCTATAGCATAATTGTTTGTTATCGTTGCATTTGTTGACGCTGCAGGCGCATTTACATACATTGAATAAGCGTTGGTAATCGTTGACGATGTTGTAAATGAATAGTTAGGTGATGTTAACTCTATTTCTTTTTGAGTAGTAATATTACCGCCTATCCATTGTTTAGAACCTAATACCCATTGAACACCTGTAATAGCAACCCCAGCCGCCTGACTAACTAATGATGGAATTGTAAATATTAATGTCTTTAAATTAGCCCATGTTAATCGTTTCCATAATGAAGCCGTACTATCTTTAATAAGTAAACTATCAGCATCAATAGGTGTTGTATAGCTTATGTCGGCTGTGTCGTGAAGCTCCATTAATTCCCACCCGTTCATAATCTTGGTGTAAATTTTTCCATGAATAGCGTGAGCGTATTCAACATAACCAATAACTACTATATGCCCTGTTAATCCTGTTGGCTTTACGTTGGTTATTCGGCCAGCTGTTGTAGGGCTTAAATATAATACGTCCCCATCTGTCCAAGTTTCCCCTTGTAAACTTCCTGTTGTATTTACTTCAACTATTTGCCCTAAAATTACAACGTCACCCTCTTGGTTGTTCGATATATTTTCCCTTACTAAACCAATGGTATCAGCACTATTATTGTCATTATTTGCTTGAGCGAAGTCAACTGCTAAACGTTGACCTTGGGCCGTTGAAACCTTAACAGCTTGGTAGTTTGAAGCTAATAAATTAACCCCTGTTTTGTTTACAACTGTAGCCGTAACTAATTGTGTTTCCGTTGCAATTACTGAGCTTCCTAAGAAAGCTAATGCGCTAAGTTGAGTAACCCCGTTACCTATCTTATACTGCCCCGTTTGTTGTAAATAAACTACTTGACCAGCAAGCAAAACAAGTGTAGCGTTGGCTGTAAACCATGCGCTATCCTTATATCCTAATTGTATATTAACGTTTGCCATATTATGTTAATGGTTGAATGATTGTTGATGTGTTTGATGTGATTGTATCAATTATGTTTTGTAATACCTCAACGGTGTATGTTCCGCTAGTTGTAAATGTTTGCAAAGTGTTACCGCTTTGGTCTTTGATTAATACCTCGAAGTCACCACATTGAACGTTATATTCTCCATCGATATAGATATAATTGCCATCAAAGATATTACCACTATTAATTGGTAAGTTACAAGAGTAGTTACCAACGTGTGAGCTAATAGACACTTCAAAGAACCAACCGCTGACCATGTCGTCTCTATCTTCTGTGTAATCAGTTAGCGATGTGTTTGGTTGTATCTTAATGCCGATTTCTCCAGCGTCTGATATTTGTTCTAAGTAGTTAAGCAAATCATAAGCTATCATTTCGCAATCGCTTAAAACGTGCGTTTCGTTACTTTCATCTAAGTTTACTTTGTCCGAAATATCAATGACAAATTTTCTTTCAATAACATTATTATTTATTGACGATGAAGTTAACGAACACCATAACAATGGATATTGAATCGGACTACTTGCACCAACTTCCCACTTGTCACCGAAATAGAAACTATTTAGGCTTTTGTGTTTTGAAGAAAAGTTTTTTAAAATCTCTATCGTTTGGTTTAATGTCAGCATATACTTGAGGCTTTAAAACCTTTAATTTTTCAATGATTTGTTTTTCGTTTTTCTTACTCATATTAATTTTAATATGTCCATCCGAAGTCAGTCAATTGGTCGTTATCACTTGGGTTAACTTTACGAATGATATAATCATCATTAATAAATATTCCAGTTGATAAGTTAGTCAATGACCTATTCATTCCTTCGCTATTATAAGTATTATAAAGAGGGAATGTTGACGAATATTTGATTAAATATTTAGTTAATAATTCAGCGTATCTCTCACCGATTGAACGCCATTCATCCTTAACTACTTTCATTTCGCTTTCGCTAATAGGTTGTGAGTTTTCAGATGATTTAACCATAACACCTTTATTGGTGTATCTATATTTTAATATGGTTGTCGCTTCCATTAAGATGTACCAATGTAGCATCTTTTGAATGTACTTTTTTATTAGATTAGTTTCGTCAACTGACAACGTGTTTGCCGTTATTTTATCCTGTAAATCTTCGAATAAAGGAGTCCCTAATACTTGTTGTAAATACAAATCTTGTATCATAATAATAGAAGGTTGCAATAGCTCCCAATCTGTATTGTCATTGATAAGTGACTTATCCTTTAAATATTGCTGTGATATAAATAATGCATCCATCTTATTTGTCTATTCTAATTGTTTTTGCTTTCCATATGTGACGACAGTATGGTGTTGTTTCGCCAGTGTTTCCGTTGGTCCACCATCCCCCACGGTAATCAAATGCCGACATTCCAAACTCGTTTTCCATCTTTTCAAGTTGCTCATAAGTCCAATGATTACCTACACTTTTCTCCATTAAATCAGAGCAATATTTTCGTGAATTCCCTTTTAATGGCGGTGTCGGTTGTCTTACTGCGTATTTATAAACTGTTTTAATTTCAGTTGTTTTTATCGGCTCGCTTTTTTTTTCAATGCCTTTATCAGTAATATCATAAGCCTTTGCATTCTTTTCAATCAATCCCTTTTCTTTTAATCTGAAAATAGACTGCTTAATTTTATTAATATCAACTTTCAACAACCTTGCAAGCTCTTCTTGAGTCAATGTAGGATTGCCTTTAATAGCGCTTAGAACTGCACTATCTAATTCAGTGACACTAATACTTAATGCATCTTCAAAATACATTTTATGAGCCTTTAATTCATATTTAAGCGCATCCTTTAATGAATGTATGTGTACTTCTTCTTCAAATAATACTTCATGTGATTCATTGTCAGGTGTTGCCAACTCCATAAAACGTGCTAGGATAGCATCTTCATTTTGTTTGGACATTTTAACTATGCTTTCATCAATCGCATCATTTTCATTTAAGAAAGTTAACGCATCTTCATTACTCAATCCAAAGCCATTAACCATTAATGCAATGGCTGATTGTTTGTTAATTGTACCTTTGTCGTATTTGTTAACGATTCTCATTAACCCTTGAAACTGTCTACCTGTTAAGTTAGTCAATGTGCTATTAACTTGCGCTTGTATTTGCTCAGTTGGTTGTTGTTCGCTTAACGGCTCAAATCCTTTGATAGCACGTCTTTCATCCTGTGTCAAATCTTGATCAGTAGAGAAATCATAACCTATCGGCTCTAATTGGTCAAAATCAAACTCAATATAAACACCTGTTATTAAGTAGCAAGCATCTGATATGAAGCTTAACAATGGCTCTTGACGTGGCTTACTGTATGTGTTAAGGAATAACTCATAGCTTTCTTTTACACTTACACGATTCCCCAAAGCACTACCCTCTGTTTTAACACCAAATATTTCAGGGTTTGTAACGTTATGAGATACTAATATTTTTTGTTGTAAACGTTTTGAAGTAAACTCAAATTTCTTATCTAATTCATCAATGCTTATCGGTTGTATAGCCGCCGCTTGACCATTCTTATCAGCGAAGTTAAGTACCACACTACCCGCATTCTCAACCCCTGTATATGTTTGTTCAAACCTTTCTTTGATAGCTCTCTTTACTTCAGGTGGCTGTTCACCATTAAAGAAAGTAACCATCATTGATGAACTGAAACCACGACGAATAAATGACTCGTTAAATGTGGTTATATCAATGTCACTCTTAATTTCGCTTAAACAGCCATTGTAAGGCACTTTCGTATAAACAGCGTCTAATCTACTCTTAGCAGGCTGATAGTATCTAAAAGCCGTAAAGAACGTGCCTACGCTACCTTTTTTGTAGATAGTAAATATTCTAAACTCAGGACTGTGTTTCGTCCAGTCCTCGCTAAAGTAAAGTTTAGTTTTGCATTCGCTTAATCGGCAGTTAGCATATTGCAAATGGTAATATTCAACTGGCTTGCCATTAATGTCGGTAATTACTTGCAAATAAAATGCATTGAATAATTCACAATCTAAGGACATTTTCTGACCCATTTTATACCAACTTTCAAAACGATTAGCCTTACTTAAAAATTGGTCAGCTATTTCGTTTTGTTCTTCGTTAACTGCCTTTAATCCACGTCCCCATAAATAGCGTGCCTTTGCATTAACTATGGCACCATGCTCTGCATGTTCTTCAAAGTAACGTATTAGTTCTTGAGGAAAATCGTTTTTCTTTCCGTATTTGATGTAATCATGTTGCCAATCCTTTTTCAATTCGGGTCTTTTTTCTTCGCCAAATTGAACAAAAGCTAAACTACTATTAACTACTTCGATTGATGTATTATTTTTAGCCATTAAACTCTTTATATGTTGTTTGTTCGCTTGTAAATTCTGCTAAATCAGTTGATGTTCCTTTGACCTCAACTTTTCCGTTTTCAACTAATGCGCCGCTGTTAGCCACGATTAAATTAGTTGTTGATGTTTGTTGGTATATGTTGTATTTCCAGTCACCAATGGTTAACGATACAGTTCCCGTTAGTAAATTTTCCGTTGTATTTTCTGTAATTACAAATTCATTAAAACGCTCTTTATTCGTTGATATATCGGCACAAAGAAACGTTTTAGTTTGCTTAGTGCTATCGTTTATAAACTCAAACAAATACTTTACATTTGTTAACGTTGTTCTTTCGCTTAACGTTAAGATGCAAGTGTTTGCGCTATTCTTGTTAATCAGTATCATTAAATATAAAGTATTAATTAGTAAAAATAATGATAAAAAAAAGACAGTCACGTTAATGACTGTCTCAACTCACCACATGAAAGCGATTAGTTTAAGCGATAGTAAGTCCGCTAATTACTGTAGAGCTAACAGAAGCTACTCTAGTATAAGCACGTCCTTTAAATTGTAATTTATCACCCATGAAGTCACCTAATGCAACTCCTGATTCTAATCCGTCAGAAACTAAATCCATTCCGTAATTTTCACCTAAGAACCAAAATGTTCCGTCAGTCATTTCAGCAATTAAAATAACTGTATTTCTGATTAACAAGTCTAATTCTGTTTGTGTTGCTTGATCTAATCCTAACAATTCTAAGTTAGCCTCTAAGTCATAAGCTACAGTACCAGTCTTAACATCGGAAGCGCCTGTTTGTTTGAATGAAGCTACTTCACTCTTTTGTTTGTATCTGAAAAAGTCAGCACCTACAACAGTTGTAAGAGTTGTAATTACTCCAGCTGTTTTAGTTATTGATGTTACGTTTGCAAATTCTGTAATTAAAAAGGACTTAACACCCGCTGAGGTCTTACAAACCTT
>Ga0247722_10000842_pt1 | contig 17893 bp, 17 predicted proteins | sample MSEWelMarce3H_FC_FD_189094 | JGI IMG/M metagenome (GOLD analysis project Ga0247722, IMG submission 189094) | Subsurface sediment microbial communities from gas well in West Virginia, United States - MSEEL Well Study Marcellus 3H_FC | ecosystem: Environmental > Terrestrial > Deep subsurface >... | reverse complement strand
TATTCAGCAAGGTGTTCAATGACCATGCGAACTGCTCGTTCACGGACTTCGGGGGAAAAGTGAGTTGATTTCTTCATGGCGCCATTCTCTCAAGAATTGGAGCCTCCGCGAAACCCGGTGCGATTCATTGAACCTGCGCCTAAAATCACCCATGCCCGTCGCCAAAAATAATACAGCTCTCCCACCGATTGATGTTAATGCAAGAGCGGGGTTTGAAGTCGTTCGTTCTGCCTAAAAAGCACCGTTCATACAAAGGTGAATGCGGCAAAGTCGCGCCAAATAGATTGCAGCGGCATAGCCCCCTGTATCAGGATAGTTGAGATACAGGCCCGCCTTGCCAAATAAAGGCTTTGCCAGTCTGGATGAAGCAAGGCAATGGGTGAGGCGCTTTGTGAATTGGTACAGCCATACGCACCGGCACAGCGGGATTTAATTCGTCACTCCATCGCAACGGCATCAAGGGCAGGACAAAGCTCTATTAGAAAAACGCCATGCCGTCTACCAAACCGCCCGCTTGGTGCGGCCGGAACGGTGGCGGAACACAACTTGGAACTGAATCTGGCAAAACGCAGTACAACTCAACCCAGACTGGGTCATTGAGCCCAAAACAAGCGAGGAATTACAGGTAGCTTAAATCGTAAAGACATCTCCACTACTTTGACAATTACCGTAATGCGCCCGTCACTTCTAAATTTCCAAGCACTTTCGTGCATTTCAACTTCAATATTGAGCACTCTTTAATAGAGCATTTTTTTGACCAAGGTGCGAAATGCGCCAGCACTTGGGCTAAGTCCTCGTGATTTTCGCCAGATCATGGTGAAATCTCTCTCAATCTTCAAGTCAGTAACAGCTAACTTCACAAGCGAGCCATTGGCTAACTCTTCCGCGATGCTTCGCTGGGAAATCCACGCGACCGCATTGCCAAGCAGTAGTAACTGTTTGATCGCTTCCGTGCTACCAACATACAATTTAGGCGCAAGCACAAGACCATGCTGTGCATATGACTGCTCAACAACTGCACGGGAGCCAGAGCCTGCCTCCCGCACCACGAGTTCTCCACAGCCTATTTCCGCAGCACTTACGCTGCCTTTGGCATACAAGCTGTTGGATGGACTTACCACTGGAATAATCTCATCGTGCCCAATCAATACGGCATCGAACAATGCAATATCGTATGTTCCCTCGATAAAGCCGACTTGTCTTTCTTGGGTCAAAAGCGTCTCTTCAACTTGCTCCGTATTTGTAACGGCCAAGTCAATCGTCACACCAGGATAAAGACGCCGGAAAGTGTCTAAAATTTTGGGTAAGAAGTAAACGCCAATGGTTCGGCTGGCCGCAAGGCGAAGATCACCACGTAGCACCTCAGCAAACTCTCCTACCGCATTTTCGGCTGAATTGGCTAATGTAAAGATTTGGGCAGCGAACTGAGCAAGTAGAACTCCTGCCTCCGTAGGTTTCATGCCTCTTGGTAAACGATCAAAAAGTACAACGCCAAAACGCTCTTCAAGCTCCCTAATCTCCCGTGTCAACGCAGGTTGACTGACGTGCAGATGCTCTGATGCAGCCGTCACGCTGCCCATTTTTACTACAGCAAAGAATGCTTCGAGGTGGGTAAAGTTCATAATATCAATCTATATCAAAATCATATGGCAGCCATAGTAAATATGTATTTTTTTTATAAATAGCACCGTTCTATATTAGAGGCATCTACTCCTTATGAAGTAGATGCATTCACTCCTTACGAAGGATGATGATTATGGGAAGCCTTGCAGAGAAAGTTCGCCAGTTCACGCCTAACTGGTTTGCCATCACGATGGGAAACGGCATTGTGTTTTTAATTTTGGCCGCACTGCCGATTCACTTTAGTGGCCAACAAATACTTGCTGAAGCACTTTGGGCTATCGATACGGTTGTATACATGATTTTTGCATTGATGTTTACGGCTAGATTGATTATTTACCCTGACACGATCAAACCCATGCTACAGCACCCCGTCCAGTCCATGTTCCTTGGCGCTATACCCATGGGGCTGGTTCCTATTATTAATGGCATCGTCATTTTTGCAGGTCCACGCTTTGGCTCAGATGTTTACTCGCTGGCTTTTTTTGTTTGGTGCTTCGATGTCGTGCTTGCTGTGGTGATTGCGATTGGCGTGCCTTATTTAGCCTTTCGCTCTCAAAACCATGCATTTGAAAAGCTCACTGCCGTGCTGCTCTTGCCCATTGTTGCGCCAGAAGTCGCAGCATCAAGTGCTGCAGTATTAGCGCCTCACCTCGCTCCAGAAATTGCTCGTTATATTATCGGAGCAGGCTATGTTCTTTGGGCTATTTCAGTGCCGCAAGCATTTATGGTTTTGACGCTGGTGTTTTTTCGATTAGTGATCCACAAACTACCGCATCGAGACTTGGGTGTTTCAAGTTGGTTAACCCTTGGCCCCATTGGCACTGGCGCTCTTGGCTTACTCACTCTTGGACAAGCCGCGCCTGCAGCCTTCAGCGGAACTCAATTAGCTAGCGTGGCCATCACAGCGAGGGATTTTGGTGTGATTGGCGGTCTGCTGCTTTGGGGAATGGGGATTTGGTGGCTCGTGTGTGCCATTTTATTTATGAGTCATTATCGCCGAGAAGGCTTGCCATTCAATCTTGGCTGGTGGGGATTAACCTTCCCGCTGGGGGTCTATGTTGCAGCTACATTGAATCTGTACTTCATAACTCAACTTATTGTGTTCGAGGTGATAGGCATTGTGCTTGCTGGGCTTTTGTTAGGTCTATGGCTCATTGTGCTGATTAAAACACTTAACGCGCTTATACATGGTCGCTTATTCCATGCTCCCTGTTTAAACGATTTAAATTAGCTATTTAATTAGCAATCGTTAAGTCATTAAATAGCACTTATTTAACTACTAAGAGATATATAAAAAATGAAAATTTATACTTTTATTCTTGCGATAGGACTTGCGTGTATATCTGCCCTATCGGGGGCAAATGAAGGCCCTTGCAAAAACAAGAGTTATTCATTGCAGCTTTTGGGTTCTGGTGGCCCCATTTCAGATGATGGCCGCTCTTCTTCTGCATCCTTGATCTGGTGGAAAAACAAACCTCTATTCATGATCGACGCTGGCGGCGGCTCATTCCTGCGGTTTGGCCAGTCTGGCGCAAAACTAGAGAATGTGCGTTTTATCGGTCCAACCCATTTTCATACCGATCACGTTTCAGATTTGCCCGCTCTTTTGAAAGGCAGTTATTTCTTTAATGCTCCGCACAATATTGACATTGCTGGCCCAACAGCAAGTGAAGCATTTCCTAGCTTAACTCACTTTATGAATGCTCAATTTGCCAAAAATGGCGCTTATGCTTATTTATCAGGAATCTTTGATGGAAAAGGAGATATTCCCTTAAAAGTGAAGCTAACTGATGTGGATTATCATCAAACAACCGCAACAAAAGTCTATGAAGACGGTGATATCACGATCTCAGCTCTCGGCATTCCCCATGGCAATGTCCCTACGCTGGCATACCGAATTGATACACCCGAAGGGCGTATTGTGATTTCAGCAGATCAAAACGGCAGCAATCAGCATTTTATTGATTTCGCTAAAAATGCCGACATATTAGTCATGCCGCTCGCTATTGATGAAGGAGCGGACTCCAGCTCTGCTTTCCTACACGCCAAGCCTTCCACCGTTGGCAAGATTGCTGCGGCAGTTCAAGCTAAAAACCTCGTTTTGAACCATTTCATGGGCAAAAGTCTACGCACCAAAGATCAGTCTATTGCCATCATTAAGAAATACTACAAAGGCCCTGTTTATGCTGGACGAGATTTGTCATCTATTTCTGTGAATTAAATTGTATTGCGATAAAACCATCGTAATTTTAATAAAAAATCAAACTCGTTCAATCCAAATAAAGAGGCATAAATTGAAAAATAAAATCATTTTATCGATAGCAATGACTTCATTGGTGACTATATATGCAGAGCCATTGATGGCCGAAACCAGCCATGCAGCACAGCCCGTAAAAAGTGAAAGCGGCAATGGCGGCAAGTGCGCAAGCGGGAAATGTGGAACCGTAAAAATGTACGAGAAAGCCGACCTTAAGAGCGATCCTCAAGACAAATTAGTACGCGCTCGCGACGGAAAATGTGGCAAATCTGGACAAGGGACACATGCAGCTGCTGCAAGCTGCAAAATGACGGAGGGGATATGCGGACAATAGCCCCTTCCTCTCTGGGAGTAGGGCTACGCAGCGAGCACGCTCAATGGCTATCTGATCAGCCCATAGACTCCAATATTGATTTTCTTGAGCTGACCATTGAAAACTGGTTGGAAGTGGGCGGAAGGAAACGTGAGCAGCTGGATATTCTGTCTAGCAAATACCCACTGATTGCCCATGGGCTAAGCCTTTCAATTGGCGATACCTTGCCCTTAAATGTAGAGTTTATTAAAAGAGTAAAACGCTTTCTCGATCGCTACCAGATCGACGAATATAGCGATCACTTGAGCTACTCCAGGGACAAACAAGGCTATTTATACGATTTATTGCCGATTCCCCGCAGCCCAGAGATGGCGGTATATATTTCGGAAAAAATACGGCAAGCGCAAGATATTCTAGAACGCACGCTCATTCTGGAAAACATCAGTTACTACTACAACCATGATGGGCAAATGGAAGAGGCGGAATTTATTAACGAAATTGTTGAACGCAGCCAATGCCAGCTATTGCTAGATGTTAACAATGTTTATGTTAATGGCGTAAATCATGATTATGATCCGCTTAAATTTATTGCCAGCCTACCCTCAGCCTCAATTCGGTATTTTCATATTGCCGGACATTGGCAGCAAGAGGATGGCGTCATTATTGATACACATGGTGCAAATGTATGCGGCGAGGTGATTGAACTGGCTAAGCAAACTATTAAATTGCACGGTACTAAGCCCTTGGTATTAGAAAGGGACAACCACCTTCCTTCATTAAAAGACTTATGCGGGGAAGTTTCAGAGCTACGTAGCCAATTACTCTGTTCGCATTAAAGACAGCCAATAAATGCCGCAAAAGGAACATGAAATGAGCGCTTACGTAAATATGGAGCTTAGTCAGGAATTCAGCAATATGCTGCGCAATAAACAATCCATCACTAAAGACCCTAGCGTTTTACTGTATCGCGAATTTTTGCGTGGCAATATTGAAAATGTAATTGAGCACACTTTCCCCATTTTTTATCAAAAAACCGGAATAAAAAACGTTCAACAGCATATTGATGATTTTCTGCAAGACCATCATGCGCTCTCGCCTGAGTTTCATCATATTGCCACCGAATTTCTAACCTTTATTCAAGAAAGAGTTTCGCCAGAAATACGGCAGGGTTTGGAATACGAGTGGGTGGTTTTTTGTGTTGAGATTGATGAAGGCATCGTTAGCCATTGCTCACCAGAAGGATTGTCTAACGAATCCATGCTTACAACTAATCCAACCCTGATTTGTATAACGCTCAGTCAAGAAATCAACGGTTTACAGGGCTCTTTCGCTATTTTTCGAGACGCCCAACATCAAGTCATCCGAAAGCCTTTAAGCCAAATTGATCATTGGATGCTTTCGCAAATAGGCTCTAGCTGCTCTTTCCTGGCTTTGAAATCCAGCAAAGAGACAACTGAAATGCAATTGCAGCATTGGCTAAATGAAGCTACAGAAATTGGCCTGATTCAACACCAATCCACGCTAAGGCTCGAATGCTAAAAACAAGCAGCACTCGGCCCAAATACAAAACACAAGGAGTATGAAAATGATTAAGAAAATAATGCATTATTTTGATAGTGCAGTTGCAGCGTGCAGCCGGTATGACTTTATAGCTCTACTTTGTATTCGGCTTTATTTATTGCCGGTGATTTATGTAGGCGCATATTCTAAAGTGGTCGGCTTTAACGAGTCCGTTGCTTGGTTTGGCGCATCATCCAGCGATGGAGGCTTGGGCTTGCCATTCCCCTTCCTCTTTGCATTTTTGGCAGTGGCGACCGAAGTAGCCGGGCTGATTTGTATCGCTCTAGGGCTATTTACCCGCGTCATGGCCATTCCGATGATGATCTTGATGAGTGCTGCCAGCGCCATGGTGCACTTGCCACGCGGCTGGTTGGCCATTGCTGACAAAGGAGCTGAATCGAGTCAGCGCTTGGCAGGGCTCTTATCTTGGCTGGCTGAGAACTTCCCTGGCCGTTATAACTACATCACCGAATTTGGTGACCCTGTTATTCTAAATAACGGGATGGAGTTCGCCGCCACTTACTTTGTCATGCTACTGGTGCTGTTCTTTTATGGTGGCGGACGTTTTGTCAGCATGGATTTCTGGATTCGCAAAAAACTTACAAAATAAAGCAGAGATTATCTTAAAAGCCATGACATAGATTTGTCATGGCACTGCTTAGCCTTAGCAATCGGCAGCCCACTTCTCGCTTAAATACTTGTGTTTCCACCACTCTGCTCGCTGATGCCGATGACTGAAGTGGTGGTACGCCTACTTGGCCACCCTGCCTTAACTTACAAAGACACCCTATGAACGTACTTGATGCGCTTACTATGGCGCGCATTCAATTTGGCGCCAATATCAGTTTTCATATTCTCTTTCCCTCTATTAACATTGCACTGGGCTGGTTTTTATTATTTTTCAAATGGCGTTATATTAAAACCGGCCAACAGGCTTGGATGGACGCCTACGCTTTTTGGATCAAGATATTTGCATTGTCATTTGCACTAGGTGTGGTTACCGGTGCCACGATGAGCTTCCAATTTGGTACCAATTGGCCAGGCTTTATGCGTGTCGTCGGCAATGTCGCTGGACCGCTGCTCTCTTATGAAATTCTTACGGCCTTTTTCTTAGAAGCCACCTTTCTTGGCGTGATGCTGTTCGGAAGGTCTCGCATTTCCGAGCGCGCTCATACCTTAGCGACTTTGATCGTGGCTCTCGGCAATACCATGTCGACATTCTGGATCTTAACGCTTAACTCGTGGATGCAAACGCCTGCTGGCTTCGAGTTGGTCAATGGCCATGCGGTTGTGACAAGTTGGTTAGAAGTCATCTTCAATCCATCTGCACCATACCGCTTCGCGCACATGCTGATTGCCTCTGGCCTAACGGCGGCTTTCTTATTAGCCGGTTTGTCCGCCTATCGCCGGCTTAAGGGGGACAGCAGTAAAGGAGTAAGCCTGACCTTAAAAACGGGCGTGCTTGCCGCTGCGCTGTTGATTTCACTGCAGATTGTAGTGGGGGACATGCATGGTTTGAAAACACGAGAGGTACAACCCGCCAAGCTGGCCGCGATAGAGGGTATCTGGCGCACGGAGCAATCTGTACCCTTATTAGTGTTTGCACTACCCAATGAGCAGACTCACAACAATGACTTCGCGCTAGGTATTCCAAAGCTGGGTAGCCTGATCCTCACCCACTCTTTGGATGGAGAAATAAAAGGGCTTGAGTCCTTTCCCCAACATCCCCCTGTAGCAAAAGTGTTTTGGAGTTTCCGCGTCATGGCGGGTATTGGCTCGCTGATGCTGCTTGTTTCTTGGCTGGCCGCATGGAAGTTGCGTCGCAAAGAATCACCACGCTGGCTATTGCGTATTCTGGTGGGAATGACTTTTTCTGGATGGGTCGCCACATTGGCGGGATGGTATGTCACAGAAATGGGGCGCCAGCCTTGGCTAGTCACTGGCGTGTTAACTACCGCTGAAGCCGCTGGTGGTGCTACGCCAACCATGCTGGCTTCTAGTTTAGCCATGTACCTATCTCTGTATGCGTTTCTACTTGTCGCCTACGTGTCGGTGCTATTTCATTTGGCTAAAAAGGCCGCCAGTGCTCAGGTACTCACTCAACAGGAGCAACTCGCATGAATCTGACTTATTGGCTTCCTGTTATTTTCGCTGGCTTGTTAACCTTGTCGATGCTGATTTATGTGGTACTAGACGGCTACGACCTCGGAATCGGTCTGCTACTACCAAGCGTAGAGCGTGCGGAAAAAACCCAGATGCTTTCGACGATAGGCCCGTTCTGGGATGCAAATGAAACTTGGCTGGTATTGGGAATAGGCTTATTGCTTGCCGCATTTCCCGCAGCCAATTCGCTCGTGTCTGGTGAGCTCTATCTGCCGCTTGCTTTCATGCTAGGCGGGCTCATTATCCGTGGGGTCTCCTTTGATTTTCGCGTTAAAGCGCGTGAGCCACACCAGCCATTATGGGATAGCGCTTTTTTCGTCAGCTCCCTACTGGTTTCTCTGATGCAGGGCTTGATGCTGGGCCGCTATCTGATGGGTTTTAGCGAAGGATGGGTGGCTTGGGGCTTTGCCTGGTTAACGGCCTTATGCCTTTGCAACGCTTATGCCTTGCTAGGGGCCAGTTGGCTAATTCTAAAGACCACAGGCTCATTGCAAGCTCGTGCTTATGTTTGGGCAAAGCAGGTGTTATTAGGCGCAATCGCCGCTGTGGCCTTGGTCTCTATCGCCACCCCCTTGGCAAGCCCAGCGATCGCCGCCAAGTGGTTTGTATTGCCGCAGTTTCTGCTTCTGTTGCCACTGCCGCTGGTCACTTTTGGCTTATTTGCATTACTGAACTACTTACTGCCGCGCCTAGCTCGCCGCCAGGCCCAAGGAGATGACCGCTATTGCTGGGTGCCATTTGTGCTGTGTGTAAGCATTGTGCTGCTATCGTTCTGGGGGCTTGCTTACAGCATATTTCCAGATATCGTTATCAGCAAAATGACGATATGGCAGGCCGCAAGTGACACTGAGGCGCTATGGGCGATTCTAGTGGTTGCTGCCGTGGTGCTACCGGTCGTGCTCGCATACACCGCTTACGTTTATCGCGTTTTTCATGGCAAGGCGGCTACAGAGCTAAGTTACGACTAAAGCCTTATTACTTAGGCATCACATCACAACCGTTATTCGTTTTGCTTGATGTGTTGCTTGATTCACACAAAGCATTGAACGGGCCTAGCGAGCTAAGGTTTTCGAACCATAGTTGGGGCCGCTTCTTGCTTTCAACATGATTCCACAACCGAAGGGATGAGGCATGATGGAGTTAACGGAGACCTTCAGCCTGGTTGTATTTGGCGGGGGTTAAGGATGTATTTACGTGTGAGATTGTCCGTTATCCAATGGGTTCACGAATGATGAAAAAGTAAGTAAGTGCCGAATTAACACTGGCCTTGGCACATAAACGTCCCAGTAAAGGCTTGGTTTTACACTCGAATCGCGGCAGCCAATATTGCTCTTATAGCTACCAAAAAAAATCGTTGCGGCGGGTTTATAAGCCTCGATGAGTCGGAAGGGAAATTGCTACGACAACGCGCGGATGGAAAGTTTCTTGGGCTCGTGAAAAGGGAGTATCTCAACTATCCTGACACAGGGGGACGGACCGACTGAACAACCACCAGTAATTCCAAAGGCACTTACACAGAAAGATTTACAGGCTCAACCGGTCCGCTTTAGTAGTGCTTTTTTCTCTATGGCCAATAATTGCAAATCACCATTCCAAAAATAGCCTAGGCACGGGCCAAATCGAAACCTAGAATTCGTTGTTTCATTTCAATCTCCCATACCGCACAGCGCCGTATTTAGAACGAATAACTCACAGCAAGAGAAGCTAAAGGACTAGTTTTTGATTCTGTTAAAGGGCTATTTTCAGCATTCTTAAATAAACGCTTCACCCCTACAGATGAGGAAATCCCCCAGTTTTATCAAAGGAGTGATTCCACATCAGGCTTAAGCTGCCCGTATCAAACCCCGCCGTAGGCGCATAAGCCTTATACCCTGAGGCAATGCTTTGCACTGCACTGCAGTCACACCATAATAAGTTTGCGCGTATTTAGCATCGGCATAATGTGCAAAGGCACCAATAGATATTTGATCAGCCTCTGTAGAGTAAATAGGAACCGCCAGCGTTACATTATAGGCATTGCCATTTTCACGATGATTCAGCTTCAACTCTGCCCCCAAGGATAAATGCGCAATCTCCCATAGATTTACCCCAGCCTTTAAATTTAATAGCGCCGAGTTTTTAATATCTCCCATCCCCTTAAATTTAATTTTTGTATCTGAATAATTGGCAATATCGTCACCACGACTTCCCCCATAACCTAAAGCAATACTGCTATCAAAAATACCTTTTCCTACCTGAAAGCCAATGCCACGTATGCCTGCAAAAAAACCATTTGCAGCCTGATAATCAGCATAAAAGAGAGGGGATACTTTATTCTTCTTGCCGCCTACAAACTCCGAGCCGTAAGCCATTCCAACAGCAAGGGTTATTTTTGATTCATCTGCTGGCTGATCTGCGGCATAAAGGGGAGCAACCACAAATAGAGAAACCAGAGCAATAATACGACGCATGATGCTTACTCGTTTTTTGAAAGTAAACCATCATAACAGTTCGATCATAAAAAGATCCCTCTTGAGTTGTTTATAATTTGTCGCAAAATTGTATGTAATAAAAAGCTAAATTAAGATGTATAGAAAGTGTAGATCTTTGCAACGAAGTGTCTTTCCCCAAGCCATCACTGGCAAGCGCTTGTACAATACCGACTGCATATCAAGCTAAGGGCTAATAATGTACAGGTTAATGCTAGTAGAAGATGATTCCAAGCTGGCGGCGCTCATTCAGGAGTACCTCAGCAGCTATGAGTTTAAGGTAGAGATCATTGGTCGCGGGGACACGGCTCTCGACCACTATAAGGCAACTCTGCCCGATATTATTGTGCTCGATTTGATGCTACCTGGCTTAGATGGCATGGTCGTATGCCAACATATTCGTGAAATAAGTAAAGTGCCTATCTTAATTCTGACTGCACGCGAAGATATGTTTGATGAAGTTTCTGGCCTTGAGCAAGGCGCAGATGATTATATTAATAAGCCGATCCAACCCCGAATTCTACTCGCCCGATTACGGGCACTATTAAGACGAGGCGCAAGAAAGCTGAGTACCCCAAACGCCCCACTTAGCTTTGGCGAACTAGAAATATCCAAAACAGATCGAAGTGTACGCTGGAAAAATGAAACCTATACTTTAAGTAATTCGGAATTCAAACTATTGCTCTTACTGGCCGAATCCGCAGGCCGTGTTTTATCACGCGATGATATTTTAAAATCCATGCGCGGTATTGAATTTGATGGGACAGATAGAAGTATTGATAATAGTATTTCGCGTTTACGCCGCAAGTTTAACGATCATGATTCAAAAAAAATAAAAACCATCTGGGGTGAAGGCTATTTATTTAGCCCTTCAGCCTGGGAGTAAACCGCTATGTATCGCATCTATTTACGTATCTTTGCATTGATTGCCGTCGTCACCCTTTCATTAACGCAAGTGCTCAGCTATATAACCACTCATTTTTATGCAGAGCAGCTTGAACAATATTCAGTTAAAGATGCGGTTGCTCAGATTTTTTTAGTTGAACTATATCTAGACGATAGCCAAGGAGCGCTCTGGTTTAAGCGTTTTAAAACGCTGCAGGAAAAATCCGATAATAGCTATACCCTTATCCCACTTGAACGCGCAATAGCCATGATTGCTCCCCACAACAGACAGAAGTTGCTGGAAAAGAAAGTGGTGGTTGACTTTCAAAGCGAAGCTTATTTCCGCCGGGTAGATATAGATAATTCAAAATTCCCCGGCAGCGCTAATCAGGTTATTTATGCCCCTGAAAAAGAAAATCACGCCTCCATAATTGTCAAAATAAAACGATTTCAATACACAATTATCTTTCTTTTATTACTCACTCTTTGCGGAGTTTGGTCTTATTTTCATTGGAGAGAATTGCAATCTCTCTCCAAAACAGCGAACGACTTTGGTTCTGGCCTATTATCTAGCCGTGCAAAGGTTAGAAAAAGCGCCAGCATCTATCCGCTTGCCCAATGCATGAATTTAATGGCAGAAAGAATTGAGCGCTTAGTTGATTCACAGAGCGAATTACTCCATTCCGTTTCCCATGAGTTACGCACGCCGATTGCTAGGCTAGAATTTGGCCTAGAACTACTCAAAAAAGATGCCCAAAATAATAATCTCAACCCGCGTTTTTTAGCAATGGAAAATGATTTACAAGAACTTAATGAGCTAGTTAGCGAGCTACTTAGCCTAACAAAAATTGAGCAACAACAAGCACTGCCAATGCATAAAATTAATCTGGCCGAAATGCTACATATGGTTTTAAATTCGCTAGAGCATGTCATGCACGGCAAAGAAATTAGCCATGCCATTCACTCACAAAATAGCATGGTATTAGGTGACTCTAAACTGCTAAGCCGTGCGCTCAGTAATCTTTTGCGCAATGCCGCCAAATATGCCGAGCATAAAATCAAGATATCCACCTTACAAAATAACGCAGGTGAGCTAGAAATCACCATTGAGGATGACGGCCCTGGCATTCCAGACAAAGAGCGTGAGCATATTTTCGAGCCTTTCTATCGGCTCAATCGAAGCCGAGACAGGGCGAGCGGAGGATTTGGTTTAGGGCTAGCAATTGCTAAAAAAGCAGTGACTTTGCATCAAGGGGAGATTTGGGTCGATCAATCAACGCTAGGTGGAGCACGATTTACCATTCGTCTCATAGAAGCTTAAAATCCACAACTGCCTTTAAGGCCTGCGAATTTAAGTTAATAAGCCTGTAACGGCTATGCCGAAACCATGCGCTGTGTCATCCAGCGTATGGCCTGTGGCACAGGTTGTGCGCTTAAAGCATCAGCCATCACTTGCTTAGCACAGCTGGTGCACTGACCACAGCAGGTTGACACGGCTGTTTGCTCTTGTAACTCAGCAAAGGTGCGCACGCCACCGGCCACGGCTTTGTAAATGGCTTTGTCGGTAACACTATTACAGATGCAAACATACATGGCAGGCTTCTAAGACTGATAACTGTTCTCATTATATTCCAAAACAACCACTTGCCAAGTGATAAATAACACCCATTCTCAAAAATCTGCGTATAAAGCATATCCAATCCCAAACCGCCTATTTATTATAAATAATGTCAGCTTTTTGAAAGAAAATCGAATTTTATTTTTTTATTTTTCTGATACATAAATTCGTTAAAAATAACAATTAATGCAAGCATGCGCCAGAATGCTGACGCAACCCGCGTTTATTCCACTGCCTAACAAAATGCGCTACGGCTATAAGACGAGCTGCACAATCTAAACATCTACTTAGCAGCCTGTCGGACTTAAGCGATCGTAGCGAGGGAAAGACTGGTTTGAGACAGATTTCGTGCGTTTTTGAGGCGAATAGCTGGCTATTAAATGAGAAAATGCGTGAAATATGGCCAAATCCGGCTTTTCCGTAGTAGATCAGTCTTAAGTCCGACAGGCTGCTAGCGCCCTTCCCATTTGCTATGAGCGCGCACTGACGCTACTTCCTCGCCTAAAAGCCGCTCATACCAGTAACACCGAGGCGCAGACTCGCTCATGGCAAACGGCACAGCAAGCTCAGGTCCGTGCATCAACGTTTTATAGAGGCCGTGGCTCAAAAAGCGTGTGAAACAGGGCTATTTGTAAGCAGCCGCCCCTACTTACAAGCGCTCGGCATGATATTAAAGAGCACATAGCAGCTGTGCTGTTTGCACGCACGCTTACGCCACTCCCCAAAGGATTGTGGCTGGGATGGGCGTTGTTACACAAATTAGTCATACCTTGCTACTGCTAAAATGTACGTATGTGCAAGTGGCAGAACTACAAGTGCGTGTTGCGATCTTAAATCGCTTCACGCAATTAGGTGCGCCAGTAACGATTGTGGCGTAAATCCGCATGGAGTTTGGGGCGGTTCGTCCTTAAATTGATTTGTGCAACAATACCGTTTTCAGGTATTAACACGTCATTAAAAATGGAGCACTGCCATTTATTCAGAGGCTTTCTAAAGAAACAATGATCAATTTTTAATTGCATTTCTGTTGTATGTATATACAATGCCATTTTTACAAACCAAATAAGAATTTCCTAATTATGTCTCTTCCTAAAAAAGGCTTGATTTAGCAATTCGTACGGCATAAAAAGCATCCACATCGGCGGTGCTTTGATTCGGTGCAAGACTTTTCGTTTTAAACTCAAACCGTGGGCAGCAAGGATTGTCACTGGGGTGTACACATTAATCGTGGGTATTGATTTGTGCGCCCTTGTTCCTCGTATGCTACATGCCTTACTTATAGCCAAGCCATGTCCGCGTAGATAATTAACTGAGCAAGAGACATAACAGGTTAATGCTTAACTAACTTTCTAGGTATGATTATGTCAATTCCGAACCAAATTGCAAGTCAGAACCCGCTGTCCAATACTGCACAAAGTAGAAATACAGCTACAACACTAAATAACTTAGCGTGTGAGCAGGAAATAGATTCTGAATTTGAAAAAGTTAAATATCAGCCAGAAATGCATAATAAGTTTTGCCATCTTTTTCCCAGTGATGAGTTTTTTCATAAAAATGGCCAAAATATTGATAATTACCTTGATAAACTATGGAATGGCTATCATTATATTCAAGCTAAAATTGCTTATGGCCCGAAGTTCCCTGTGACAGACTATTCCTATGAAGAAATGATACAAAAAGGATTGATGACTGATATAGGAAAAAAAAGCGATCAAGTTTTTAACGCATTTGCAGACATTGTTGATGGGAGTATTCGGCCTTCGTCTCCTTACGCTGTATTTAATATGGTGCCGAATCCAATGTTAGATTCTATCGCAGCCGCATCTTTAATGCAGCTCTATAATATAAATGCCATTATGGATAACTACGGTGGAAAATCCTTATTGTTTGAGCAGCAAGTAGCAAGAAGTTTAGGTGAATTGGCAGGGTGGGATCAGGCGACAGGACTTTCGTGCAGTGGAGGCAAGCTTACTCTTTTTTATGGAATCAAGGCAGCAATTGATAGAATTGAGCCTAATGCAGCAATTGTGGGTATTCCAAATGATTTGGTTATATTAGTTGCTGATGGAGCACATTATTCTCTTGAGCACACATGCAGCCTATTGGGGCTAGGCAGCCAGCAATGCATTCGTGTACCTATTCAATCTTCTGATGGAATGCAAGCCGATGATTTAAAAGCAGCATTTGCATCACAAGTTGCTAAAAAAAAACGAGTTGCTGCAATTATTGTCTGTGGAGGAACAACGTTAGATTTTCTATGCGAAGATACACATGTTGTGCATAAAGCAGTTTCAGACATTGTCAATCTCTATCAACTTAATTATTTCCCTTATTTGCATCTGGATAGTGTTATAGGTTGGCTCTGGCTGAGTTTTATGCAGGCGCCTGAGGGGATTTATGACGAAATGAATATTAATGAACCAATTAAGAGTAAAATTAATTCTGTATTAAATAAGTTTAAATACATAAAGCATTTTGATTCATTTGGTGTTGATCTACATAAAAATGGACTTTCTCCTTACTCTAGTAGTTTTTTTATTAGTAAAAAAATGGCAATCACAACACGTAAAGAAAATGAGGGGCAAGCACAATCATTACATTATGGTGAGTTAAAGGCATTTGAGAATACAATTGAAAACTCACGTTCTGCTTCAGGCATTGCAAGCTCATGGGTTGCATTACAAAGATTAGGCAAGAATGGTCTTAGAACCTATTTAGCTGAATTATTACATTCAACAGAACAAATTAAAGATTGCCTTCTAGAATATAACCAAGTAAATATATTAAATAATTACTCTTTAGGGTGGGAAATTATTTTTTCAATACAGCCAAATAAAGAGTTAAGCATTTTGCATTCAAATAATAAAATTTACGAAGGTTTTTATCAGTATGTTACTGAGCAAATCAATAGCGGAAATGAGATACCTAGCATCAGCATCGTTAAAGATTTTCGCCGTGAATATGGTAACAATTTAGGACATGGTTTTATTTGTTACAACATGGTCCCTGGTTTGAGCAAACAGAAAGCACGTGAGCTTGTCGATCATATAATGATGGCTTTTTCAAAATATGAACAATTGATTTTATCAGGGCGCTATTTTATAGCGAATGAAGATATTAGCTCGCCAATTCGTTAGTTTTTATTGCGGTTATATGTACTTTAAAACCATCCTATTTTTCAATTTTTGAAGCATTAAAGGGGTGGGGTTTTCCACGTATATGCATCGATAATACCATGGAGTAAAAATATGCCTATTGAATTTTGTCGCCAGCCCAGCTCGTATTTTCTTTCAGCATCAGAAAACATGATGCCGAAAGAAAAAAATGTTGAATTAAACTCACAAGTCAGTATAGATGCTATTGATATGCAATCAGAAAAAGCAGACTGTGGAGTTAAACCTCTTTCGGTTATTCTAATTGGCGTGAGCCATTTAGTGGAAAAAGTCAATGGATCATTATTGATGGCAAAGGAAGGTATCCAAGTTGTAAATGGGGATAGATTGCTAATTGATACCGCCAATACTGTGCATTCAAGACGTGGACCCAATCATGATATTTATGATCAGGTAGATAAGAGAAGTCGTCCAGATTACATATGGTTTCATGTTTTAGAATTAAATGGTAATGATATTACCGAAAGTGATTTGTATGTTCGTCAAGAGACATTTATAACCGATGACCATGAAGTATTGAATGCTTCCAACATTGAACTGAGTAATGAACATCGTTTCTATCCATTAAAAGTAGATAAATATGATTATCCTACTTTATTAACACATCAAAAATGCGCTCCAGGCGCATTAAAGACGATTAAAGATATAATTACCGCAGTTGAAGTACGGGAGGAAAATATCAATGTTAAATATGAAATAGAAAAATTTTGTTCGGAGTTATCTACACATTTAGGTGGCACTTTTGTATCATTTCTATATGGTTCATATGCAACGGGCAGTCAAAAGGAGGGTTCTGATATTGATGTTATGTTTTCTTGTGATAATCAAACTTATATTGTATATCAGGATAAACTCGTTCCTTTACTGACTGATTTTTTAAAAGTATTGCATGATAAAGTGGGGGCTAGAGTTGACGATGAAGTTCCTGCCGAGGCAAAGCATTTAATCTGTGCGCAAGAAATGATGGAGGCGGCTAATGGCAGAATCTATTATCCTCAAGGTGATACCGGCAAACCGAATATACATACATTGTCATATTTCCTAGATAAGGAGGTTGTACTGGATGGGATGAAAAAGTCTGAGAGTGGTAGGTTTGGAGCTGATTTTTTAGCGAGTAAATATTTGAAATTACGGTTGATTTTTAATATTCTAACGACACCAAATGAAATAGCAAGCAATAATAGTGATGTTGTTTTAGATATAAAAAACAATGTAAGAGATAGTTTAATTAAACTTAGCGGTGATTTATTAGCTATGAGACCTGACGAAGATCAATTTGGGGTTGGCCATTTACTACAGGATGGCCATGGCAATGCAGGTGAGATGTATTTAGGATATAAATTTGATCGTGTAGGGGTCGCTGAAAAGTTAAAACAGCTGATTTATAACTTTAATTAACCTGATTATGTTTCTTGCTCAGCCAAGCGCCCAAGGCTTGGCTATGAGTAAGGCATGTAGGGCACACAAATCAAAACGCCGATTAAATCGATACTACATTTCTGCCAAATAGCGACCCGCATATTTACCGTATTTGAATGCATGATAAGTGCTCACGCTAAAGTTTTCTTGTGTTTTACTCTCGTAAAGCCTTGTTTTTCATAGCTTCGCGCTAGGAAAACTTAGGTTGAACTACTTAGGTCCCTGATTGCGCCGTTTTTAGATTCCCCAGCATCACATTGTGCCATTTAAATACGTCAATTTCCGTTCCGGCCTTACCTTTGGGCGCTTGGCTGACTGAGCCTGTAAATCTTTCTGTGTAAATGCCTGTGGAATTAATGGTGGCCGTTTAGGCGGTCACCAAATTCTATAACGAAACGATTTAGCGCCATTCGC
>Ga0247722_10000841_pt1 | contig 17895 bp, 17 predicted proteins | sample MSEWelMarce3H_FC_FD_189094 | JGI IMG/M metagenome (GOLD analysis project Ga0247722, IMG submission 189094) | Subsurface sediment microbial communities from gas well in West Virginia, United States - MSEEL Well Study Marcellus 3H_FC | ecosystem: Environmental > Terrestrial > Deep subsurface >... | reverse complement strand
TTGATGAGGTAGATGCCGGCGTAGGCGGTAAAGCTGCCATAGAAGTTGGTCGACGTCTCTATCAACTTTCAAAGCATGCACAGGTAATTGTTGTGACACATCTTCCTCAAGTCGCCGCTTGGGCAGATTCACATTTTGTTGTAACAAAAAACAACGATGGCTTGGTAAGCGAAAGTGATGTACAAAAAGTAGAGGGCGAAAACCGCATTCAGGAAATTGCTCGCATGCTAGCTGGACTGGATGGTTCAACTAGTGCTCGCGAGCACGCCACGGAACTCCTAGCCCTCAAGGTGTAAGCAAAAAAGCCGGGTTGGTGATAGGTTTGTCCTCCATGGGCCAAGCGCATGTGACTAAGCATTTATTCGTAACAGGCGGAGTTGCCTCAAGTTTAGGCAAAGGTCTTACAGCATCTAGTTTAGGGCGGTTATTAGTAGCCCGCGGTGTCCGTGTAACTATGCAGAAGTTGGATCCATACTTAAACGTCGATCCAGGAACAATGAACCCGTTTCAACACGGTGAAGTATTTGTTACCGATGATGGGGCTGAAACGGATTTAGATATTGGTCACTATGAACGTTTCCTGGATAGGAATCTTCACGGCTCTGCAAACGTGACGACAGGTCAAGTTTATTCACGCGTTATTGCGCGTGAACGACGAGGCGAATACTTGGGTGAAACAGTCCAAGTCATTCCCCACATCACAAATGAGATAAAAGAGCGAATTATCGCAATGGCTGGGCCCGAGATTGATTTAGTGATTACCGAAGTGGGTGGAACAGTTGGAGATATTGAGTCACAACCATTTTTAGAGGCCATTAGACAGATTCGTCAAAGCGTAGGAAGAGACAACGTCTTTTATCTACATGTTTCTCTAGTTCCATACATCGGCCCATCTGGAGAGTTGAAAACCAAGCCAACTCAGCATTCGGTTGCAGCCTTAAGAAGCATTGGAATTGCTCCGGATGCAATTGTTCTACGATCTGATCGCGAGATACCCGAGGGTGTGAAGAAGAAGATTTCTTTGATGTGTGACGTGGATGTAGAAGCTGTGGTCGCTGCTGTTGATGCGCCTTCGATTTATGATATTCCAAAGGTTTTGCACTCTGAGGGATTGGATTCCTATGTTGTTAAGCGTTTAGGGTTGAAATCTCACGATGTCGTTTGGGGTGAATGGGATGCACTCCTTGAAAAAGTACATCACCCAAAACACCACATAAAAGTTGGACTTGTAGGTAAGTACATTGATTTACCAGATGCATACCTTTCAGTATCTGAGGCGTTACGTGCGGGCGGATTTGCCAATGAGGCAAAAATTGAAATTGTTTGGATTGCAAGTGATGAGTGTGAAACTGCCCAAGGTGCATCAGAGTTGTTATCAGATGTTGATGCCATATGCGTCCCAGGTGGTTTTGGTATCAGAGGTATTGAAGGAAAAGTAGGAGCATTAAAGTTTGCCAGAGAGAAAATGATTCCAACCTTGGGGTTGTGCTTAGGCCTGCAATGCATGGTGATCGAAGCTGCAAGAAATTTGGCCGGCATTACTGATGCTATCTCTGCTGAATTTTCAGATACAGGCACGCCTGTTATTGCAACGATGGATAGCCAGAAAGAAATTGTTTCTGGCAATGCTGATATGGGTGGAACAATGCGCCTGGGCCTCTATAAGTCAGATTTGTTAAAAGGTTCTGTGGTGGCTGGTCTATATGGTTCTAATGAAATTTCGGAAAGACACCGACATCGCTATGAAGTTAACAATAAGTATCGTGATCAAATTTCTCAAGCAGGACTTGTATTTTCGGGTATGTTCACTGAGCGTGATTTGGTCGAGTTCGTAGAACTTCCTAAGGATGTGCATCCATTTTACGTTGGAACACAGGCTCACCCTGAGCTGCGTTCGCGTCCAACAAGACCGCATCCATTATTTATCGGATTAATTGCAGCGGCGGTTGCTGCTAAAAGGTAAGTGCGTTGAAAAACGGAAAGCTCCACACTCTAAGGATGAGGGATCTAAACCGTGGACTATGAATTGGCTACTCAATCATTTCTCAATCACCTTCAGATTGAAAAGGGGTTAGCTAAGAATACGATTTCAGCCTATAGACGTGATTTAACAAAATTTGGTTTGTTCTTAAATGGTCAGAATCTTTCCTCAATAACCGCAGCAGATATAACTCAATTTGAGGTCGCACTCAGGAGAGAAAAACTGTCGGTAGGCACCATCAATAGAATTGATTCGACTCTACGAAGTTTCTTTAGGCATCTCCAAATAGAGCATGGCTTAACAGATCCAACCCTTGAACTAGTTACGGGCAAAAACGTAAGACGTTTGCCTAAGGCAATTTCAGTTGATCAAATGAGTGCAATTATCACCGCTTCATACCGTCAGAGTGAACCTATTACTTCCAGAGATAGGGCAATAGTGGAAGTTTTATATGCAAGTGGAGCGCGAGTTAGTGAATTGATTTCAATTGACGTAGCCGATTTAATTTCCAAGGATGTAGAGGGTGAAACTGTCACTACCCTTAAGCTGCGAGGCAAAGGTGGAAAAGAACGAATCGTTCCCCTTGGAAGTTTTGCCAAGTCGGCGATAGAGGATTATTTGGTAAGAGTTCGTCCAGGATTGCTTGAAAAAGCAGCTCGATCCTCGAACGCGTTGTTTCTAAATTCACGTGGGTCAAGAATTTCACGACAAAGTATTTGGCAAATCGTTTTGGATGCAACCAAAGCAGCAGGCATCAAACAGGAAGTCTCACCGCACACGTTTCGACACTCTTATGCGACACATTTACTCGACGGGGGAGCAGACATACGTGTAGTACAGGAATTACTCGGACATTCATCGGTTACAACTACTCAGATCTACACATTAATTTCAATTGATAAAATTCAGCAAACGTATATAACTGCTCACCCTAGAGCTCAGTAGTTATGAACACCTTATTTTTTATTGACCGCGTAGTCGGCGCGCCAAGATACTTTGGTCGCCCTTGGCTTCAAGATCTGCAATTATCACCGCTATAGATTCACGAACAATGCGACCGCGATCTACAGCTAAACCAAGATCGCCACGCATCTGTAATCTTGCCTGATCAAGATCAAAAAGTTCATCTGGTGATAGATAGACCGTAATTTTCTCATCATGTCTTTCTCTGCCCGACGGGGAGCGATCAACGGTAGTAACGCGTCTACGAGCAATTGTTCGAACACCCTTCTTTGATGAAGGTGCCTTGGGTGTTGCAATTGCTGGTGGAACTAATGGTGCAGCCGTCTCCTGAGAAGGTTGTGCGGGAACGGCCGTTAGTGCAGGCGCGGTAGATCGAAATAGTTCATCGGCACCTGGAAGATTGGCTCTGCGGGTCATCGTGCGCCTCCTCGGGCAATTAGTTCTCTGGCTAACCGACGATACGAGGCGGCACCACCAGATGAAGTAGCGTATTTAGTGATTGGTTCACCAACAACTGTGGTTTCTGGGAATCGAATTGTTTTTGCAATGATTGTTTCGAAAACATCCTCAGGGAACTGTTCTAGTAGCCGCTCTAACACTTGGCGGTTATGAGATGTTTTTTTATCGTACATAGTCGCCAAAATACCTATCAATCTGAGTTCAGGATTTAGAAAATTCTTTACCTTATCTAGATTTCCCTTTAGTTCAATGAATCCGTGAAGAGCAAAGTACTCACATTGCATTGGAACGATAACTTCGTCAGAAGCAACGAGGGCGTTGATAGTGAGTTGACCCATTGTTGGCTGGCAGTCGATCAAAATCACATCGTAAAAATCCTTTAGAGGTGCAAGGGCACGCTTTAAGTACTGTTGCCCACCTATTTCAGCACCCAATGTTGTCTCAGCAGTACCCAAGTCTCTATTTGCTGGCAAAAATTCCAGACCAGGAACTGAGGACTTCAAAACAATGTCATCAATCTTTGCCGTTGGTGTCATTAGTGCGTAGTAGACAGTTTGTTCCAGAGGTAATGAGTGCGCATTGACTCCTAGACCTAGTGACAAACCACCTTGCGGATCAAAATCAACAAGGAGAACTCTGCGACCAAGCTCTGCAAGAGATGCCCCAAGGTTTATTGTGCTCGTTGTTTTACCAACGCCGCCCTTTTGATTAAAGACTGAGATGACCTTTGCATTGCCGTGGTTGGCCAGTGAAGAGGGGGTAGGAAAGTCTTTAGCTTTTTTGCCCAATAAGTTGGCTGTTGTGGCCACTTCTTCGGCAATTGTCGATTTAGCGCTCAATCTTCAAACCTCTTTCCTGATATAGCCGTGAGCCTAGGCGGTACTTAGAAAACAGGCAAGCGTGAAGTAGGGTGCGCCAATGGAGATTTCACTGGAGGAAACAACCGATGTTAATCCCGCATCGGGAGCTTTCTCTGTCCACCTAGATAACTTCGATGGGCCTTTTGATCTGCTGCTTCAGCTAATTTCTAGGCACAAAATGGACGTTACCGAGGTGGCCCTTAGCGCGGTAACGGATGAGTTCATTGCCTTTATTCATGCCCTAGAAAACTCCGGCGAGGGCTGGGAATTAGACCAAGCAACCGAATTCCTCGTAGTAGCTGCAACCTTGCTGGATCTAAAGGCCGCTCGACTTCTGCCAAGTGGTGATGTTGAGGATGAGGAAGACCTCGCTCTGCTTGAGGCGCGAGACCTGCTCTTTGCCCGTTTGCTGCAGTACAGGGCCTTTAAACAGATAGCGGCGACATTTAGCGAGCGCATCCAGGTAGCCGAGAAGAGTTTTCCCAGGGTAGTCGCCCTTGACCCAGCGCTATCGGCCCTGCTTCCCGAGGTTCTAATCGGGGTGGGTGCAGCGAGGTTTGCAGCTATAGCCGAAAGGGTTTTGACCCCCAAAACGACCCCTGTTGTAGCACTTGAGCACCTGCATTCGGCTATGGTCAGCGTTACCGAGGAGTCCAAGCGGGTGGTTCAGGCTTTGCGCGCTGGTAAATCCATGAGCTTTAGAAATCTAATCTCGGATGCCGACAACACCTTGGTTGTAGTCGCCAGATTCTTAGCGCTTTTGGACCTCTATCGCCAAGGAGTGCTGCGCTTTGAGCAGGTTATTGCACTTGGTGAACTTCAGATCAGTTGGACCGGCAGTCTTGAGGGAGAAGTGGAAGTATCAGATGAATTTGATGTGCCAGTGGTCTTAGATATGAATGATTCGACAGAAAGTGGCGAAAATGTCTAATGTAGAAGTTGAACGTTCAATTGAAGCCATCTTGATGGTAGTCGATGAGCCTCTGAGCGAGATCGTATTGGCGCAGGTTCTAGAGCAGCCCGTGGAGGTTGTTGAAACTGCACTGTCCCGCTTGGAGACCAGTTATGAGGATCGTGGTTTCTCCCTTCGCAAAATCAACGGGGGATGGCGCTTTTATAGCGATCCTAACTATTCGGCCGTGGTCGAAAAATTCGTCCTTGATGGGCAGCAATCCCGTCTGACCCAGGCTGCTCTCGAAACGCTCTCCGTGATTGCTTATAGGCAGCCAGTCTCACGGGCCCGAGTTTCAGCCATTCGCGGAGTTAATGTGGAAGCGGTGATGAAGACGCTTATCACCCGAGGATTGGTCGAGGAGTCCGGTCTTGAGCACGAGACGGGTGCCATTTTGTACAAGACGACCAGTTATTTCCTGGAGCGTCTAGGACTGAACTCCTTGGACGATCTTCCAGCACTGGCGCCATACTTGCCGGACCTTGAAGGTCTTGACGAGATCCTTGATTCGCTAACTGACTAATCCTTCGGCTACCCTTACTCCTGACTGTCGGGAGGATAGCCATGGCCCAAATGAGGCTTAATAAAATCGTTGCAGACTCTGGTGTAACTAGCCGAAGGGGAGCTGACGAACTAATCGAATCTGGTCGAGTGAGCGTCGATGGAATTGTAATTAGAGAGCTCGGGAGCAAGTTTGACCCTGAGAAGAGTCATGTAATGGTTGATGGTGAGACAATTACTCGTACTTTGTCTAAGAGTTATTTGGTACTTCATAAACCTAGGGGAGTTTTGTCAACCATGTTTGACCCCGAAGGGCGACCCTCCTTAGATGACTTTATAGACCTTCGCAAGGAGCGCCTTTTCCACGTTGGGAGATTAGATAAGGATTCTGAAGGATTAATTCTTCTGACCAATGATGGGGATCTAACTTTTCGGGCCACGCATCCATCGTTTGGCCTAGAGAAAACCTACATAATCGAGTTCGACGGAACTTTGCCGCAAGGTGTCGACAAGGTACTTCTCAAAGGTGTCGAGCTGGAGGATGGGATGGGTAGAGTTTTGAGCTTCCGTCAGATTTCGCCTCGATGGATCGAGGTCTCGATTCACGAAGGTCGTTATCACATCATCCGACGATTAATGGAGGCAGTAGGGGTCGACGTTCTACGGTTGATCCGAACAAAGTTCGGTCCTATCTCCCTAGGGGACACGCCCGAAGGTCGATGGCGAGACCTAAACTCAACAGAATTGCTTAATCTACAAAAAGCTTTAGATATTTAACGTCTTTACTATAAGTTACCTTTTTTCAATATTATCGTTTTAACCATTTATAGATTTTTTGCATTCTGATTAGCAATTTATCGATAGTACCTAAAAAAAATACGAGGAAAGTTACCTTGTAGAATCTCTTTATCGATAATAGGTCGCACTCTTACTGCTTCACTCCGGCTTTGGGTGAGGGTCATGAAAAGTCGGAATCTAGTTAAACCGATAAATAGTTAAATTATTATGACGTGATTTAAAGGTCCCGCTGAAAATGAGGAAGGTGGGTATCCTTAGACAATGGCTATGCGCGGAATTCGAGGAGCAATCCAGATAGAGGCCAATTCGGCTTCCGATATCGCCGCCGGCGTGCAAGAACTAATCAGCTCGATTTTAGAGTCCAACAAAATCACTCCTAGCGATGTGGTCTCGGTTTTCTTCACTTCCACGGCCGATCTGACTGCTGCTTTTCCGGCTGCTGCCTGCCGAGAGATGGGTTTTGCCAACGTCCCTTTAATTGGCTCTGTTGAGGTCTCTGTCCCTGGGGCTTTAGACCGAACAATTCGTGCACTCTTATTGGTAGAAACTGACCATAGCCCAGACCAAATCTCACATATGTATCTCCGAGGGGCAGCTGCGCTCCGACGAGATATAGCTCAGTAACGCTGGGTTTGTGTATGAATACCAAGGCCAGCGGAAACAAATTCGTTCCTGCCAACGTTCGCATAGTCGGTGCTGGACTTATTGGAACATCGATAGGACTTGCTCTGGTGCAAAAAGGTGTCCACGTTGAGATGGTCGATTCAGACCGGAAGAACCAATCTCTGGCATCTGATCTCATCGGAGGAGGAAGTAGTGGTGAACCTTCCTTGGTCATTCTTGCTCTTCCCACTAGCAACCTGGATGACGTACTTCAAAGAGAGTTTCGACTAAACCCCAACTCAACATTTATGGATGTAGGCAGTGTTAAGTCTGAAGTTGTACTTAAGGTACAAGCATTGCCTGGTCTAGCTCCAAAATTTGTCCCTAGCCATCCCATGGCAGGGCGGGAAGTAGGGGGAGCAGCATCGGCCCGAGCGGATCTTTTTGTAGGACGAAGTTGGGTCGTTACACCGATGCCGACTACAGAAGCTGACGCGTTGAAAACAGTGGAAGATCTAATTGAACTGTTAGGAGCAACGGCCGTGAAGATGTCGGCTGTGGACCATGATGCCGCTGTAGCAAAGATCTCTCACCTGCCTCAAATTCTCTCCTCAATACTTGCTGGCCAACTTTCAGGAACAAAACCAGAATGGATGGAGCTTGCCGGTCAAGGCCTTCGCGACACAACAAGGATTGCCGGTTCAGATGAAAAACTTTGGAAGGAGATTATTTACTCGAATAGGAAGATCCTTTCGGGATTACTAAAGAATCTAAATGAAGATGTCGACAGCATGATTCAAAGCCTTGAAGACCCCTCTGAAATCGAGAAAATTTTGGCCGCGGGACGTTCCGGTCGCGATTTAATTCCTGGCAAGCATGGTGGCAAGGCCCGCGAATATAGTTATTTGCCCATAGTTATTGATGATAAACCTGGGCAGCTTGCTGCAATCTTTAATCAATGTTCATTATTGGATGTAAATGTGGAAGATCTCACCATTGAACATTCTCCTGGTCAATTAAATGCTTTAATTACATTGGCTTTATCTGCCCGTGATGCACAAAAACTCTCAGATCATCTAGCGTCAATCGGTTGGAATGTTCATCCGATTCGTAATTAGAAGTAGGCTCACCACATGGGCGTAGTTGTAGCAATAGATGGGCCAAGTGGTGCTGGTAAGTCCAGCGCAGCTAAGGCCGTTGCACATCGCGCTGGATGGAACTACTTAGACACGGGAGCCTTATATCGGGCCGTTACTTGGTTGGCGCTAGAGAATAAATGCGAAGAGGCGTTTTCTATTCTCCAATTATTGAAAGATCATCCAATTCGCTTTGATGCAGATCCAACATCACCACAAGTTTATGCAGGAGACGTACAGATAACGCATTCAATACGTGGCCATTCTGTTACCGAGAATGTTTCTCGAATCAGCGCAATGCCTGAGATACGTAAGCAACTTTTAATTTTGCAGCATCAGATAATTGATGCAAGTGATCGTGGAATTGTGGTTGAAGGAAGAGATATTGGAACAGTTGTTGCACCTGATGCTGGTTTAAAGGTTTTTCTTACTGCAGATTTGGATGCAAGAGCTCGAAGGCGCGAAGATGAAATCGATGATAAATCAGTAGATGTGAAAGCATCTTTGGGTACCAGAGATTCAATCGATTCAACTCGGGCGCATTCACCACTTGTGAAGGCTAATGATGCTGTAGAGATAGATTCAACTAACTTAGATTTAGAAGAAACTATCGAACGCATGTGGGAGTTGCTTAAGCAGAGAAATCTTCTCGGTTTGCCCATCGTTGCGATATTAGGACGACCAAACGTGGGTAAATCAACGTTAATCAACAGATTTCTGGGCCGTCGTGAAGCAATTGTTGAGGATGTTCCAGGAGTAACTCGTGATCGAATTAAGTACGAGTGCGAATGGGGCGGTCGTCGCTTCATCATTATGGACACTGGTGGATGGGAAGCAAAGCCAGATGGTATTTCAGTTCAAGTCAGTGCAGGTTCTGAGTTAGCGATGGCTGATGCTGATGTTTTGGCCTTCGTAGTTGATGCTCAAGTTGGAGCATTAGATGAAGATGACATACTGGTTCAACATCTTCGTAAAGCAAAAAAGCCAACAATTCTTATTGGAAACAAAGTAGACGGTGAACGCGAAGAAGCCGAGGCCCACAGTTTGTGGAGTTTAGGATTAGGAGAACCAAGATTTGTTTCAGCCCTTCATGGTCGTGGTAGTGGAGATTTGCTTGATCACATCGTTGCGGTTCTTCCTGAAGTTGGTAGAGCGCAGAATCAAGATGGTTATCGCAAAGTAGCTTTGATTGGTCGACCAAATGTTGGAAAGTCTTCTTTGTTTAACGCCATAGCTGGTGAGTCACTCTCGATTGTCGATGATGCAGCCGGCACAACGAGAGACCCTGTCGATTCGCTGTTGGAGTTTGGTGGGTCGGTATGGAGATTTATCGACACTGCGGGATTAAAAAAGAGAGCGCACCAAGATTCAGGTACTGATTACTACGCATCTCTTAGAACAAGCACAGCGTTAGAGCGATGCGAGGTGGCTGTTGTAGTTCTTGATGCTTCCGAGCCAATTACAGAACAAGATTTACGTGTTATCACGATGGTGGAAGAAGCTGGCAAGGCGATGGTAATTGTTATGAATAAATGGGATCTGGTTGATGAAGATCGACGAGTTGCATTAGATAGAGAAATCGACCGCCACTTGGATCAAGTTGAATGGGCCCAGAGAGTAAACATTGCGGCAAAAACAGGGTGGCATAGAGATCGATTAGCACCGGCGCTTCGTACTGCTTTAGAGAGTTGGGAGCGTCGCGTACCTACGGCAAAGCTCAATTCATTCCTTGGCGCACTTATCGGTGCTACGCCTCCTCCCGTACGCGGAGGAAAACAACCAAAGGTTTATTACGCGACCCAGGCAGGTATTGCTCCTCCTAAATTTGTCGTCTTCTCAAGTGGTTGGATCGAAGCTTCATATCGCAGATTTATTGAAAGGCGTTTACGTGAGGAGTTCAAGTTTCCTGGAACTCCTGTGCAAGTGGCAATTAGAGTTAAGGAAAGAGATAACCAGTGATCGCATCTCTTACTGTTCCTAATGCTTTGACCTTTCTTCGTTTTCTTGGAATTCCAGTTTTTATTCATTTAGCCATCAATCTTGAAGCAGATGGCTGGGCAATAGTTGTTCTTGCTATTGGGGGAGCCACTGATTATTTTGACGGGAAAATCGCAAGAGCATGGGATCAAACTTCCAGATTTGGCGAGATCGCTGATCCCGCAATAGATCGTCTCTACATATTCGCAATCCTTATTGTCTTTTTAATTCGGGAGATTGTTCCGCTATGGATGATCGTTCTACTGATAGGAAGAGATCTCATTCTGGGCGTCATCACCTTAGCCATGACAAGAAGATCTATTCCACCATTTACTGTTACCTACTTGGGAAAAGCTGCAACCTTTAATCTAATGTATGCCTTTCCTTTACTGCTATTGGCTCAAAGCGAAGGAACTTGGGGAGAGATAGCCTTCATAACAGGTTGGAGCTTTGCAATTTGGGGTGTGGCACTCTACATTTCGACAGGTATTGGATATGCGCGCCAAGGTATATCCCAGTTAAGGGGCGAGAATGTCATCAATTCCAGATAAGTTTTCTTACACAAAAGAACATGAGTGGGTCAGTATCTCTTCTTCCATCTACACAGTGGGAATTACAGATTACGCTCAAGCAGCTTTGGGTGACATCGTCTACGTTCAACTTCCATCTGTTGGTCAGAGCATCACTGAAGGCAAGGTGTGCGGTGAAGTAGAGTCAACGAAAAGTGTTTCAGATATTTATGCTCCCGTAACTGGCGTCATTCTCGAAGTAAATGAGTCACTTTCTAAGACACCGGAGAGAATAAACTCGGATCCATATGGAGCTGGGTGGCTACTTAAAGTTGAGGTTTCCAAGGATCCAGAGGGCCTACTTTCTGCCGCGGAGTACGGCCAAATCACGGCTTGACCAATGCATCTTCCCCCTCTACTGTCACCCTTAAGTTGACGGTAAGGAGGTTGGGAAATGGTCGCTGAAGCACCAAAAAGCGAACTAACCACGACCCTGCATCTGAACCTGCGAGAGGTTAGCAATTCCCCAGCTAACAGAGTCGAAGAGATTATCGCTGGACTGCCTGCCGATGACCGTGAAGTGATCGCGGCCATTCAGGCTTCAAATTCAGAAAAGTCAATGGTGATAATTGCTAGAGGTCCAAACAAAGGTTCACGATTTCTGATTACATCTGAAGGAGCCGCTATTGGACGAGCCAGCGGATGTGACATTTTCTTGGATGACATAACTGTTTCCAGGCACCACGCAAAGATTTCTAAAGTTGGAAGTGATTTTGTCTTAACCGATGAAGGATCTCTTAATGGAACGTATTTTGAAAATGAATCTATATCCACAAGAACTTTGGTTACAGGCGATGAGTTCCAAATCGGAAAGTTTCATTTGTTGTTTATCGGAAGTAAATAAGAAGAGATTTTCAGCAATTGTTGGTGTTTTAGTTTTAAGTATTTCATAAAAAGTGAACGACATATAGGGGAGTGGACATGGCAGTACCAGCGCGGGCTTACTTAAGCATCGGAGAAGTTTTAAACCGATTGCGTGGTGACTTTTCCGATATTACGATCTCAAAGATTCGATTCCTGGAATCTGAGGGTTTGATAGAGCCACAGCGCACTCCATCCGGCTATCGCAAGTTCACCACCGCTGATCTGGATCGACTTCGCTATGTTCTCTTAGCCCAACGCGATCAGTATCTACCCCTCAAGGTAATCAAGGACAATCTCGATGCGATAGATCGCGGTCTTCAGCCAGCCCAGGTTGGAGCCGTTGCTACCCCTCGTCCAACAATGAGTGTTGCAACAATTGATGGGGAGATGGCCCCAAGTGCATTCGGTGAAGTCAGTGAAATGCGTTTATCGCGTGATGAACTACTTAAAAACAGCGGCTTAAAAGAGGATCAGCTCGTCGAATTAGAGGGCTATGGATTGATTGCGCCTCGTGGTCGTCATTACGATGGTGATGCACTTGCCGTTGCAAAGGCCGTTACCGAAATGGGCGGTTTTGGAATAGAAGCAAGACACCTTCGTTCATTTAAGTCAGCAGCTGACCGCGAAATCGGATTGATAGAGCAAGTCATAACCCCGCTTACTCGTCAGAAAAACTCAGAGTCAAAGGCTCGCGCCCAAGAAGTTCAGAAGGAAATCGCCTCTTTATCGATTCGTCTGCACGCAGCCCTTGTTCGTGGTGGTCTCAATAGAGTTCGTTAAGTAAAGTTCATGTTGATTCCCATGGAGGTAGTCGGCGTAAGAGTCGAAATGCCCTCTAACCAGCCAATAGTCTTACTCAAGGAAATAAACGGCACCAGATTTCTTCCCATCTGGGTAGGAACTGGCGAGGCAACGGCCATTGCATTTGCCCAACAAGGCCTCGAACCGCCTAGACCATTGACACACGATCTCATGAGAAATGCTTTTGAACTTTTGGAGGCAACCGTTACAGCGGTACACCTAACTGATCTTATCGAGGGTGTTTTTCATGCCAACTTGCTAGTTAGAAATAACGCTTCCCAATCCCTAACCCTTGATGCCCGGCCATCAGATGCTATAGCGCTGGCCATTAGGACCCACAGCAATATTTTGGCTTCAACCGAGCTGCTCAATAAGGCGGGTATCGAAATGCCAGCCGGCGATGGCACGAATCAAGAGGTTGAGAAGTTTCGAGAGTTCTTGGATCAGATCAACCCGGAAGACTTTATCGGGTAGTAAAGGATAGACCTCTACTAGAGGGTTCGACCGTGTCGGTCGTTGAATCTAGCCAGAGTTGCCCGTACCTTTAAGCATTCCCCAAGAGAATCGAGAACTCCCGTGTCCCCACAGGATTTAGAGATCGGCTACAGAGGCGCGACCGCATGTTCTGCAGCAGGTATTTCATATCGACAGTTAGATTATTGGGCACGAACAGGTTTAGTTGAACCAAGTATCCGAACTGCAAGTGGTTCAGGAACACAACGTTTGTATGGCTTCAGGGATATTTTGGTTCTAAAGATCGTAAAGCGCTTGTTGGACGCAGGTGTATCTCTTCAGAATATTCGTACCGCAGTCGATCATCTTCGCAGTAGTGGGGTAGTAGAGCTCGAGCGAATTACTTTGATGAGCGATGGTGCTTCGATCTATGAGTGCACAAACTCAGATGAGATCATCGACTTGTTGCAGGGCGGCCAGGGAGTATTTGGCATAGCCGTTGGCAAAGTGTGGCATGAAGTTGAAGGCTCTCTATCTGTTCTTCAGGGTGAGATCGCCGGTCAGTTCGTAAGTGGCGAGAATAACGACGAACTTTCATTGCGTCGAAAGAGCAAAGGGGCTTAAAGGCCAATACTCTTGCGCCCATAGTCCAAACAAGGACACGTTACTAGGGCGAGGTGTTGTGTGAGCAATTACGATGCGTTTGAACATCGTCACATAGGGCCAAATGATGTTCAAGCATCAACCATGCTTATGGAGTTGGGTTATTCCAATTTAAAGGATTTTATATCCGACGTTGTACCTAACAATATTTTTATCTCAGAAAAATTAGAAAATGCCCTGCCTGAACCACTTACTGAATCAGAGACTATTGCAGCTCTAAGAGTTCTAGCTTCTAAGAACAAAGTTTTCACATCACTGATTGGTTGCGGGTATTACGGAACAATTACTCCACCAGTTGCCTTAAGAAACGTCTTAGAAAATCCAGCTTGGTATACCGCTTACACCCCATATCAACCTGAGATCTCCCAAGGACGGTTAGAAGCACTTTTTGCATTCCAAACAGCCGTCTGTGAACTTACTGCGCTACAAACAGCTAATGCTTCGATGTTAGATGAATCTACGGCAGCTGCAGAAGCGATGACTCTTGCAAGGCGTGTTTACAAGGGTAGCGATGAAGCGGTTTTTGTAATTGATCATAAAGTTCATCCCCAGACAATTTCCGTTGTTTCAACGCGTGCTAAACCCCTTGGCATTACAGTAAAGATTGTCGATTTTTCTAACAATGAGAATGCGTTGTCTGATGAAGCTGAAGTATTCGGAGTATTGGTGCAGTATCCAGATTCTTCAGGAGAGATTCGTGACTACGCCAAACTTTCAGAGATTATTCATAGTAAAGATGGTCTACTTATTGCCGCAGTTGATCTACTTGCATTGACGGTTCTTCAAGCACCAGGGGAGTGGGGCGCCGATATTGCAGTTGGTTCTGCCCAGCGCTTCGGTGTGCCAATGGGATTCGGTGGTCCGCATGCAGGATTTTTATGTGTACGAACAGGTTTAGAAAGAGCGATCCCTGGAAGATTAGTTGGGCAAAGCATTGATTCGCATGGAAATCCTGCATTTCGTTTAGCTCTTCAAACACGCGAGCAACACATCAGACGAGATAAAGCAACGAGCAATATCTGTACGGCGCAGGTACTTCTGGCTGTAATTAGTGCATTTTATGCGATGTGGCATGGCCCAGCCGGACTCAGAACTATTGCAAGCAGAATCAATTCACAGACATCAGCTTTCGTCGATTCACTCAAAGCATCGGGTTACACAGTAGTTACGCAGAACTTTTTTGACACCATCATCATAGAAGTCAAAGATGCCGGCGATATCCATCGCAAAGCTAGCCAGATGTTGGTTAATCTGCGAGAGATTGATTCGACTCATGTCGGAGTATCGCTAGATGAAACAACCAATCAAAGCGTTCTAGATCTTTTGGCAAAGATTTTTGAAATAAACGCTATCGATGTATCCGGACCTTCTTTGCCCCACAACCTTTTGAGAAAATCGACATATCTTCAACACCCAGTTTTCAACACTCACCGTTCAGAGACTTCAATGCTTCGTTATATAAGAACACTCTCTGATCGTGATCTTGCATTAGATAGAACTATGATTCCTTTGGGTAGTTGCACCATGAAACTTAATGCAACAACGGAGATGGAAGCGGTTACTTGGAGTGAGTTCTCCTCAATTCACCCATTTTCACCAAAGGATCAAAGCATTGGATATAGAGAGTTAATTGATCAACTTTCTAATTGGTTGGTCGCTATAACCGGTTATGACGCCGTTAGTTTGCAGCCAAATGCAGGCAGCCAAGGTGAGTTCGCTGGATTACTCGCCATCCGAAATTATCATGACTCACGAAGTGATCAGCATCGAACCATTTGCTTAATACCTTCAAGTGCGCATGGAACTAATGCGGCAAGTGCGGTCATGGCCGGTATGAAAGTGGTTGTAGTCGAATGTGATGAACATGGCAACGTGAGTATTGAAGATCTAAAGTTAAAGATTTCAGAACATTCAAATCATTTAGCCGCAATTATGGTTACCTACCCATCTACTCATGGAGTTTTCGAGTCAGCAATTTCTCAGATTTGTGAAATGGTCCATGAAGCTGGGGGACAGGTTTACGTTGACGGTGCTAATTTGAATGCTCTAGTTGGATTGTCACAACCTGGAAAGTTTGGAGCCGATGTCTCACATCTGAATCTGCATAAAACGTTTTGTATTCCACACGGTGGTGGTGGTCCTGGAGTGGGACCAGTTATTTCCAAGAAACACCTTGCGCCGTTTTTGCCTAATCATCCACTCGATACAACAGCCGGACCAATATCTGGACCGGGACCAGTTAGTGGAGCACCGTTTGGCTCTGCAAACATATTGCCTATCTCTTGGGCATATATTCGGATGATGGGCGCACAAGGTCTAACTCAAGCAACCTCAATTGCAATTTTGTCGGCGAATTACATGGCTGCAAAATTAGATCCTTACTTTCCTGTGCTTTATACAGGGGAGAAGGGTCGAGTTGCACACGAATGCATTCTCGATCTTCGAGAAATCACAAAGGTAAGTGGAGTTACTGTCGATGATGTTGCTAAACGACTTATGGATTATGGCTTTCATGCGCCAACTATGAGTTTTCCTGTACCTGGAACGTTGATGATCGAGCCAACTGAAAGCGAAGATCTCGCAGAGATTGATCGCTTTATTGCGGCGATGATCTCTATCCATAGTGAAATTCAAGAGATACTGGATGGCTCAATTTCCGTAGATGATTCAGCGCTACGGCATGCGCCACACACAGTTGAAACGGTCATTTCAATGGAGTGGAATCGAATGTATTCACGAGAAACGGGAGCTTTACCTGAAAAACGTGACGGCCTCATAGCTGGTGAATTAATTGGTCTAAAGGGTAAGTATTGGCCCTCAGTAGGACGCATAGACGGGGCATACGGGGATAGGAATCTGGTCTGTTCCTGCATTCCCATCTCTGAATATTCCTAACTTTACATAATGTAACTTATCGGCGTTAACTATACGCTCGCCGGAATACGAGAAACAGTAGAAATATGGTCCCTACTAGAGACCAATCACCTAACTTATCTCTGGGCGTTTTGCCTTCAATTAGATCGATATCTGCCCGGATGGATTCGGCTGTTCCCATAGATGTCTTTTCAAGAACATTTCCTTTGTAATCAATAACTGCTGAATATCCAGTCGTTGAGACCGAAATAACATTTCGACCATGTTCTATGGCCCTAATTCTTGTTATTGAAAGCTGCTGTGCACTTTCTGCAGACATTCCAAATGTTGCGCTATTGGTCTGGACTGCCAGTAGGTTGGACTTGGATGCCGCATTTTGAAGAATTGCATCATCTATAAGCTCAAAACAAATTACCGGTGCGATGATGGCATCTGAGATTACAAAGCTGCTGTTTACTCCATCACCTGGCTCAAAATCTTTGACCCGATCTACCAAAGGTGAAATAACACGTGCAAAAGATCGAAGAGGAACATACTCACCAAAAGGCGTCAAATGTTGCTTGACATAGACCTGCGGCTGATCTTTATCCCAGTAAATAGAAGTATTTAGGAGTTTGTTTCCCTTTCCAAGAACAGCTCCAATAATCAAAGGCTGTTCGATTGAGTTCAATTTCTCGAACACATCCTTATTTTGATCGATAAATGGATCGACATCAACAGCGTTTTCTGGCCAGAGAATAAAATCAACATTCTTATTCTTCTTGATCTCGTCTTGAGTTAACTGTAGATGATTATTAAACACTGCCTTAGCTCTGGAGTTAAAATCTAAACCATATTCTGGGACATTACCCTGGATCATCAACGCCGTTGTCGCTCCAACAGTTTGGAGCTGTATTGGTATAAGAATAAGAAAGATTGGAATAATCGGTATCAATGAAAATCTCTGTTGGGTGGTAAAGAAAAGAAAAAGTCCAATAAGGAGGACAACAGCAGATAACGCCGCCGATCCCCCGACTGCTGCGATTTGCGAATAAGGTGCATCGGGTTGTGTATATGCAAGGCGCATCCAACCAAAACCGCCAAAAGGAAAATGATTTCTTAACTCTTCTAGGAGAAGGAAAATCAGCGGATAAGAGGTTATCCCCCATCTAGAAACTAGAGTTAATGGAAGATAGAACAGTGAAAGACCAATTGCCAGAATAATCCAAGGCAGTGAACCAACGAAGGTGCTGCTCCAATGCAGTGCTATCGCGTTAGCAACGGCGGCAAATGTGAGAGCCGACAGAATTCTATGCTTGCTTTTGTTGATCGCATACATATGCATAGCAATCGCTATCGGTGCTATCCACCACTGCCCCACTGGTTCATAGGCAAATGACAGCAGGAGTCCCGCAAGAGCTGAGAGAGGAATCGTTACCAACCTAAAGCACTGATCATTCGA
>Ga0247722_10000838_pt1 | contig 17926 bp, 9 predicted proteins | sample MSEWelMarce3H_FC_FD_189094 | JGI IMG/M metagenome (GOLD analysis project Ga0247722, IMG submission 189094) | Subsurface sediment microbial communities from gas well in West Virginia, United States - MSEEL Well Study Marcellus 3H_FC | ecosystem: Environmental > Terrestrial > Deep subsurface >... | reverse complement strand
CAGTTGTTGAAACCCCTCAAACAGTTGTTGAAACCCCTCAAACAGTTGTTGAAACCCCTCAAACAGTTGTTGAAACCCCTCAAACAGTTGTTGAAACCCCTCAAACAGTTGTTGAAACCCCTCAAACAGTTACAAAAGAAAAGAAACAAAAGGAACCAAAGGAACCAAAAGAAAAGAAACAAAAGGAACCAAAGGAACCAAAAGAAAAGAAACAAAAGGAACCAAAGGAACCAAAAGAAAAGAAACAAAAGGAACCAAAGGAACCAAAAGAAAAGAAACAAAAGGAACCAAAGGAACCAAAGGAAAAGAAACCAAAGGAACCAAAGGAAAAGAAACCAAAGGAATCAAAGGAACCAAAGGAAAAGAAACCAAAGGAAAAGAAACCAAAGGAATCAAAGGAAAAGAAACAAACAGAAACAGAACCTGAACCAGAAACAGAACCTGAACCAGAAACAGAACTTGAACCAGAAACAGAACCTGAACCTGAAACAGAACCTGAAACAGAAACAATACGTCCGTGTACTCCAATTTTGGAAGAAGAATCATTCGAAGACAACGAAGACGAAGACGAAGAAACTATACTTTTGGACACAGCAACAGTAAATGGAATTATGATACATTATGACGAAGACGGAAACGTGTATAATAACGAAGGAACTATTACAGGTAAGTATGACAAACTCACCAATGAATTTACAGAATTTGATACATAATTATATTGTTTGTCCTCCATTCCAACTCTGAACCATATTGATAATGTTGTGTTAAATTAAAAAACAAAAAAATCAAAAAAATCAAAAAAAAACAAAAAAACCTTTTTTATGTTATTTAACCCTTATTTGAAACAACCATTTTATAAAATTCTATTTTTAGTATTTTATAAAAAAAATAACATCATACTTGGTAACAAAGTAAAAGTGACAGTGTAAATACTGATTTTAATTAATGTGCGGATTTGCACGTTAAATCAAATAAGGGTTAATACAAAAACAACATAAAGATATATAACAACCATAATCATATAATGCTTATAAAACAAACATTTTTTATAATGACATATATATCCGTAAGCACCCCCCTGCGTAATTTATTCCATACATTTTATACAACCAACAAAGCTCTTTATGTCAAAGCAAACCGTATTTCAACGTTTCAAGCCGAACCTACCACCACCAAATACCAACCCAAAACACCGACACAAATAGAGTATGTAAACGCGTTGGCAAATTCAAAGATAAATTTAATTGTGGCAACTGGACCAGCGGGAACAGGCAAATCCCTTTTCGCCTGTAGCAATGCGATACAATCTTTAAAGAAAAAGCAAATTGAAAAAATAGTATTAACCCGACCCCTCGTATCCGTCGCCGAAGAAGAAATCGGATTCCTCCCGGGAAATCTTAATAACAAAATGGCAATATGGGTTCAACCAATGATGGATATATTTAAAGAACATATTACCAAAAAAGAAATAGATAATTTAATTCAGTCAAATGTTATTGAAATAACACCTCTCTTATACATGCGTGGACGAACCTTTAAAAATTCTATAATTATTGCGGATGAAATACAAAACACAACTCCCCAACAACTATTAATGTTACTAACCAGATCTGGAGATAATTCAAAGATGGTTATTACAGGAGATGTAAACCAAAGCGATTTAAAAGAAAAAAATGGACTGGTGGATTTTATGGAAAAATACAAGGCCTCGTCGAATGAAAATGATATTATAAAACTAATTCAATTCGAAACAACCGATGTTCAAAGAAGCGAATTAGTGAAACAAATACTAAATATATATAATCCATCGCCACCGCCACCGCCAAAACCCTCTCTGTCATTCCATCAACCCAACAACATTCTCGTGAATCAAATAGATATTGTCGAACAAAAAACCAATAAGATTTATATGAATCAAATAAATAATTATATATCAAAAATCCCCAGTGAATACGGAGATTATATAACTTCCTCCACACCCACCACCTCACCCATCACCACACTCAAAAATAAAAACAGCGATTCCGCACTAATTCCAATCGAAGATATACGTAAATTAAAAACATTCAAACCCACTTCACGTGTTAATTACCCGGGAGAGGACACCGTTTATACGCAACACGACTATTATCCAAAACTTTAACACATAATGACACCAACTTATCTACATATACACTTCCTGTTAAAATCTTTTTATGAATATCTTTTGTTACTCCCGAGATTATAGTATTTGTATTAATATTTTTATAGGCAGGTTTCATATATTTCAAATTTAATGTCGCACATTTTTTACAGCTAACAACAGCCGTTTTATTCGCATCAAATGTTGCCAACGCACATTTTGATACACGTGTTATATGGTCATCTTGAGACCCCCCGCTACGTTTAACTGTAGTAAATCCTTTACTATTTCTATTACACGTTCGTAAACATTTATTACGTATTTCTAAAATCTCAAACGGGTTTCCAACCGAGGGTTTAATAACTCTATTATCGTTAAAGTCAACCAAGCCAGAAGTAATTGTATGTCCATTCATTGTGTTATATGATCCATTCAATCCTCCGTGTCCTCGTATCGCATTACCACGAGCTAATGTTCGCGGTAATGAACGTGAAAGCATTGTTTGTCCAACCCAACCCTGGGAACGATACCCACCATTCAATGAAAACTGGTTATGTCCAACACTTTGAGTATTGTATAATGACGCCGTCTTTTTCTTTAAAGTCGCAATTGACATATATATAACTCCAGGAAATCCGGGAAACCTACGGTATCCCCGGACGCCCCTTCCCTTCCGGGAAACCTACTACAGGAACCTACGGTTCCCCGTACGCCCCTTCCCTTTCCTTTGGTTTTTCCCTTACGCGAGTAGTATTTTTTCTTTACACACACGAACATTTAAAACGTCACAAACTGCTACTACATTTATTCTATTTATTACATAATTTTATACTCAAATAATATTGAACGGCAGACGTTTTATAATCAATACCTTTATGTATCATATACTAAAAATAGAAAATAACACATATATTTTGTACCGTTTTAAATGTGCGAGGGTGTAAAATAAATATATTAAACAGTTAACACGCTCTTTGAAATCATTCTATAGTTAGTAATGTATGGTTGGGGTTCCATTAATTTATAGTAAATATACCAATAGCGAAAGAAGGAATCGTATGGTTCTATATTATTATTTCTTTGAAAATATAAAGCAAATTTAGAAACATGGATGACCCTAGAAACATGGATGACCCTAGAAACATGGATGACCCTAGAAACATGGATGACCCTAGAAACATGGACGATCTGGACATATCCTGGATTAATGATTTACAAACATCCTATATCGTCGATATATCTCCTCCTCAACAAATTAATATCCATTTTATCTATATAAATATTGACAATGAAATAATCCACTCTTTTAATATTAAACAAGAATTAGAAAAAATAACAGAGGATGAAACTTGTATTTACAAAGAACAAATATTAAAAATAATACAAGAAAACAAGTCCGCAATTTATAATAAAATCCAATCAAACCAATTATATAGGTTAAATGAAATATTAGAATATACAATAAATTTGAAAGAAAATGAAACTATAAATACAGCAACAACAAAACCCCCCTCTGAATTATTACATCCATTTACCCTTAAAAAAATTAACTATATAAATGATATTAAGTTTAAATCATCTATTGTCGATTTTCATCCCATTAATAGTTTGTATATAATTTATATAGAAAATGATAGTTTTGAACGTGTATTAAAACCAAAATTAAAGTTATTTACCACTCCATCACCACAACCCACGCTACTCACTCCATCACCACCACCCACGCCACTCACTCCACCACCATCACCATCACCACTCACTCCATCACCACAACCCACGCCACCACCCATAATTATAAAAAAAACCAAAAAAGTGCGATTCACTGATTTAGAGAAACCATTAAAATTAAATATCACCAAAAAGAAAACGTAAAGATACAATATATTGTATATTCAATATATTGGACATCGGTTTTACAAATGTTCAATTTATCAAGTACAAACGTTAATGTCGCTTTAACCTCCACAAGCAAACCAATCCTATTTTTATTTAATATAATAAATACCTTGGTTTGCCCAGAAAATAATAAAACATCAATCGTAAATAAAGAACAACGTTCTATTGAAAAATCAAACCATCAAAAAAAACAAAAAAACGTAAAATTCTCAAAAAATGTAAAAATATACTTTATTCCACCAATAGACGAATTCAAAGAATGCTTACCCAATATGTATTGGAATTTTGATAATAAAGAAGATATATTTATACCACTAAAACATATGGAGTTTGTATATGAATTAAAAAATTCAACCGACAATAACATTCCCACGAAAGATGAAAGAAAAATAATAAACTCACCCGCAAAAAAACCAGTATCTTTACAAAGACCATATATTTACTCAATAATAAATAAAAATTTCGCAGAGTTTGAATATAAAAACGAAATTGGGTTTCCAGCATGGAGTAATATAACATTAACCCCCGTCAACCCAACAAAAGAAGTACAAAATACACCCTCCTCCAGTTTTGTTATTAATGAAAAACCAAATTCATTGCCGTATTTTTTCAATGAATTTAGTTTTAATGATGAAAAAGAGAGTTTACGTATAATACCACCCCCCCCGTTATTTTTATACGAAACAATTTTACAAAGTGAAATACCATTAATGTTTAAAGGTTTATCGTGTTACCGGATTTTGTAATTCGTTGCCAACTAAATCACTCATGTGTAAATCGTGTATAAGTTCATTCACAATCTCAGGTATTTCATAATCGCCATTTAAAAACCCAATCGTATATAAATAATCCAAATAACATATTGAAATAGAATAAACATCCCAATACTCATATCTTTTAATTAAATCATCTATAAATTGATGCCATGTTTTTTCTTTAAAAGACTCTATATATAAACGCCATTCTGATTTCATTTTTTCTCGAAACTTATTCTCTGACCCCCGTAATCGTTCAATTGCTATAAAAATCTTATTTTCGTCAATAAAACGGTCACATATATTTATTAACTCCTCCACTGCCCCCCCTTCTCCCGTGTCCTCCGTGTCCTCCGTGTCCTCCGTGTCCTCCCCTTCTCTCGTCTTTCCCGACTTTCCCGTCTTTCCCGTCTCCCCCATCATCATTTCATATTTAGAATTTATTAAAAGACCGGGAGTATCGTGTAGTAAATGAGCAAGAAGCACAATATCAAGACACCAACAAGGAGGTTTATTATTATTATAAAATATACTTATTAATTCTCTTGGTAATTTGTATTCAAATAAATCCTTTTTATTAAAAGAAATTCCAAAATCAATAATAATTGGAATCCCCCTTTTTTTATCATAAATAATATTTTGGTCTTTTAAATCATAATGAATAATTATACTTTCGGGGTTAGGACTTTTTTGTAAAAGTTGAATTGATTTCATTAAATAACGGTATGTTTCTGTAAATCTTTTAATGAAAATGGATGGTATAGTTCTTTTCGTTGTCAATGCCAATTTCTCCGTGTTTTTCGTATCCTCGCTCCATCGTAGAGTATCCGTTTCAAGTGAGATGGTTGGGTTCGAAAGCGTTTTAAAATAGCTGAATAGAGTGATTCCTTCAATATACTGTATTTTCGTAATTACATATTTTGTTTTGAAAAAATCTGTTTTGTTTATGAGAGGACAAACTTCAATTGTGATAGGAGGTACATTTTCGATATGAAAATCACAATAACTTAATACAGGAGCAAAATACATATAATAATTAGGTATTTTTTGTATAATTTTTCCAAAATAAAACTCGTTTATGAAACCGCGACCGATAGAAGTTAACCTGCCTTGTATATATGGTATTTCACTTTTCTCAACAAGGCTTTTACCCATATCATTCTTTAAAAAATCGATTTCAACATCTTTTATTGATTGTATTTTATCAACGTATTTAATAATATCTTCTAACACTGTTTGTTTGGTGACGTCTGATTTAATAGAACATTTACTTTTTTCGTTATAATGAACACATCCATAACCTCCATTACCAAGATTTATTATTTTTGTAGATGAATCCGTGCCTACTAATTCTGTTTTTATGCTATCATCAAATAAATTGTCAGTTTCGCTAGTATTTGTCATTTATATAATACATTCAGGAAACCTATGGTTTCCCCCGGACGCCACCACCCCATTCCATCCCATCCCCACCATCCCACCCAATAAAAACAGTGTATCCAACTTATTTGTAATACCATTTATCGTAACAAACTCAAACGTACACTATAGATTTGCGTAAATAAAGCCGATACAAAAAGAAAAAATTGATTATATTTATTTATATCCAAACAATCAAACACACAAACCGTCAATGATGTCAAATAACACCAAAGAAAACACCCCACGTCAGGAAACGGCAAATACATTCAAAAAATATATTGCCACCACAAGATTCAATAATGAAACCTGGAAAGAAAACCAAGAGTTTATTAAAAAACATAACCAAACTGCTAAAAAACCGATTGAATGTATTTACCCAGTTTCACATATCAATCAACAATTTCCACAAAATACCGTATTTTATGTTTTAGAGATGAATAATGAAATGGATAAAATAATGGGAATAGGACTTGTCAAAAATATCCCTATTTACAACAAATATAATGTATATAAAAATGCCAAATATAACGAATATGCTTATGTGGGATTTCACCGTATCGATCGCAAAGATATGAATATACTAGAAGAAACAATAATGAGAGTATTTGATTATTATTGTTTTAAAGGAAAAACACACCTTAAAAGACTAAAAGGAATAAAAATATTCCCACAGAAAATACTTGACAAATGCCATTCGATCATGGATTTATTGGATTTCATAACAAACATGTACAAATCCTCCAGGAAATCCGGGAAACCTACGGTTTCCCCGGACGCCCCTTCCCTTTTCCAGAGCGACCGAAGGGAGCGATTCAAGTAAATCCATGAAATCCGGCAAACCGTAGGTTTCCTGGATTTCCTGAAAAGGGAAGGGGCGTCCGGGGAAACCGTAGGTTTCCTGGATTTCCTGGAAGGGAAGGGAAGGGGCGTCCGGGGAAACCGTAGGTTTCCCGGATTTCCCGGAGATAATAAAGATAAAATTTGTTGCTTTGTATATAGGAATTGTATATATGAATTATTCCGTTCAACCAAAATATAAAACAGTCCCACAAATACCTACCGAAGAAGACATTTCAAATTATACCGACAACGACCTTTTTCAATTATTGGATTTAAATAATCCCACCGATCGCGAATTAGAAGCCAAACTCTACACACTAATAGATAAATATAATACCATAAAAGGCAATATAGGTAAACAACTAAAAAATCTATATATAAATATTTTTAATCGTTTCTTTGAAACAGAAGAACAAGACAACGACGACGACGACGACAACGACGATGAACGAAAACCATTAAAAGAAGGATTCACCGCCAACACCGAACAACCACCCAACAACACCCCCCCCACACAACAAATCAACGAAAACCCAACCTACATAAAAAACATTGATTATACAAAAGGCAGTCTAAACCCCATCCTCAAAGAAACCGTCAAACGTGTAGTTAGTATAGATAGTTCATTTAGAAATGTAAAAAATTACCCATATTCCACCGATTTTACATTCAATCTTTCCGAAACACTCCACGACGTCGTCTCCCTTAAACTCTATTCCGTCAGTATTCCCTATAATTGGTATACCATCAATCAAAATTATGGCAGTAATATAATTTATATAAAGGGCAATAGTAATGGTATCAACAACGGCAATTTTAATTATAAAATCAATATACCCTATGGAAACTATACCGCCAGTAATCTCATTACCGCTGTAAATAATTCAGTACAAACAAACCTCATCAATGCCAATCCCGACATCAGTTTTGGCACAACCGGTGTATCTTATAACGACGTCAATGGACGGTGTACAATGACATTAGATATAACCAACAACTATAATGAAACCAACTATAAATTGTATTTTCCCGATTTCAGTATCGACTCAACCAATACCAGACAACCGAAACAGTCTATACCCGAATTGTTAGGCTACAAAAACCAACAATATAATCCATTCGCTATTTATTCCAATATTAACAATACATTTGGTGATCCCAATTTCACCATAACAGATAATAATAGAACATTTAACATAATCATATATCAGGCTTCACAATTCAATAACAAAATATCATCTTATGATGAAACTACTGACCCTACTTCGCCTACCATTTTATATACTATACCGATTACACTTTCATTAGATAATGGTTCACATTCCGCAACATCAATTATTCAGGATTTAAGAGACCAAATAAAAACCAACCCAAATTTAATTAGTAATTTTTCTGACTTGAAAATAATTGACATTTTTGGATATACAGGATATGATAGTTATAAATACGAATTAATCATAAAACCTAACCGCAAAACTACCGCCAATAATGTCAACCAAAAAATGGTTGCGGTATTTCCATCAACCGATAATGATGGCATTTGGGTAAATGGTACGTCCTCGTTATTTGATTTCCCCAGCAGAATAATGGAATTTCAAAATGTATATAGCGAAATCAATAGTTTTACAACCACATATCAGGTAAATAGCAATCCGTTTATTATTTTAAATTGTATTGCGAATGGGTATAAAACCGATTTTTCGTATAACAATTTTTATTACGAAAACCAATCATTAAATGATTATAAAATCGATATATCAAATTCCTCCACTACAGGTTATATTTTGAGCGAATACTATTCGACAATTCAAAAATCATTCGATAAATTAAAAACACTTACAAATAATCAAGTGTCATTAAATATTGGAAATACACACGACTCAGATATAGCCGACACCACTTTTAATACATACATAAATTTTAATATAAAAAAAGAAATCCCCTCATCCAATTTTTATATAGATATATCTTCCTCATTTTTATCTTCCTACTCATCGAGTACAAGTGCTACATTAGGGTTTGGGTATAGACTATCAAATTCAAGCGATAATATCGGTATAACATCTACAAATATAATAAATTCTGGTATTGTTGTTAATGAGAATAATAACACATTATATATACATCCAATTAGTCGTGTTTCCGGTGATAATCGCCGAATGACGGTAACACCGATAGATATATCGACTGGCACTTACAACGCAAATGAAATATTAAATGTTATGAATAATAAGTTTAGAGACTACAGTCTTAATAATATAAGTCTAGAAAATACAAATATTTATTATAATATTGAAGGAGAAAGTGTAAAATTCATATTAAATTTAGATGTCCGAGCCGTTTTAACAAACAAAGATTATAATCTGTATTTTTTTAACGAGCCGAGAGTTTTTTCGACCGGCTCAATAATACCAAATTCATATTATTATTGCTATAAATATGCGGGTGGGTTTAACGTTTACGCGGAAACCCCTTTATATTACGATTGGGCCAGTGTTCTAAATACGTGGAATACACATTTTGGTTTTACTAACCCATACTATTCTTTGGCAACAAACACCGTCGTTAAAGGTACCAAGTTAAATAGTGATAACTTGTTACAATTAACAAATGCCAATAATTATTTTCAATTAATACCATTAGAAGACCCAATCGGAGGCGTATATAGTCCCGCGTCAAATAACATTGTTACATACACTCTATCTACACTACCCGTTGGCAACAATGGCCAATACTACTACACAAAAGAACAAATACGCGATGCGATAAATACCGTATTAAATGCTCCGGGGTCAATCGCACGTGGTTCATATATTGATACAACTACTTCAACCACCATTATTCGTCTCAATATTAATAAAGTTTTTAGTGCGAAAGACTACTCTGTCGTTTTTTACGACGAAACCTCATTCACAAAATGTAACTTCGGACCGGGGTCAAGTGCGGAAACGACAACCGCGGACACAACCCTCGGGTGGAAAATGGGATTCCGTTCCAATATTTCATATGATTTGACTGCCGAGAATTTAAAAACGAACGTCTCCGATGGGGCGACGTATTATGGAGACTATATTTCAAATCCATATACATATGATACCAACACGGGAATTGCCAAGTTAACTGGAGATACGTCGGTAAATGTAAATCTATATAACTATTTTTTAATTGTATTAGATGACTATACCCAGAATCATTTGAATGATGGATTAATAACCACCGTTAATGGGGACACGAATGTTTCTTTACCGGCTTATGCCACAAAATCGAGTTATAAATGTATCGTTCCGTTAGACAAATACGGTATTTCAGATACAACCACGTATAATAACAACAACCGGCTGACAAACGCACAGATTTATTCTGCCAATCAAATATTAAATTCACAAAAAACGAAATATTTGAATAATGTATTCTCGAGTGGTCCGTTTATACAAGATATATTTGGTATTATTCCAGTAAAAACAGCGGGTCTTTCTTACGGGCAGACGTATTCTGAGTTTGGAGGAACATTACAAATACAAGAACGCATATATTTTGGTCCAGTTAATATAACTCGTATGACGGTTCGTATAATGACCGATAAAGGCAATATATTGGATTTGAATAACCAGAATTGGTCATTTTCTTTAATAACAGAACAATTGTATAACCCAAATAAGGGGTAGACACATAACAATAATAATTATGAATTGTTGGGTGATTTCAAATGCGTTTATTCTTTGTAGGAGAGTCTGAATAAGGACGTCCTGTTTTGTGTTGTTGTCCGTGAGAGTTTGAATAAGGACGTCCTGTTTCGCCTTTTCACTTTTCAAATATTGTATTTCTTTTACCAATACACCAATTAGACCAGTATAATTAAGGGTTTGGTTTTCTTTTCCGTCTTTTTCACCAGATACCAAAAATGGAAAGTTTTCTTGGACTTCATGGGCAACAAAACCAATATCTTCTTTATTAGTATTTTTGTTATAATAATGGACTGGACGGAGATTATCGACTGTATAATTAGTTTCTTTTAAATTAACTATATTTTCTTTAATTCGGTAATCACTAGTGGCATAAAATGACGTGGCGGTTACAGAACTAGTAACATTAAGTGCTCCACCACTGTTTAAAGTCATTAATTCAACATTAGCACCTGCAAGATTATTATATCTCCAGGAGTAATTAGAAGCAGAAGTAAAAAATATACCACTACTACTAGCATCAATTGTACATCTATACTCGGGTAAAGTTATTATTCCAGTAAATCTTCCAGTTCCGTTTACATCCAAATTATATGACGGGGAAGCTGTTCCAATACCTATATTTCCAGAAACATGTATGTTACTACTTGCCGTAAGAGTCCCATTAAATCTTCCAGTTCCGTTTACATCCAATTTATATGATGGGGTGGTTGTTCCTATTCCAACCTGATTGGAGCTATTTAAAAACATTGTGCTTACAATACTGTTATTGCGAATATTCATCCCATCTGAACCATAGTTTAAATATGTAATATTATCACTCCAGCAAGGGATAAAAATTGGTAAATATGTTCCTGTTGAATTTTTTGCGTATATTTGGCCTGTATTCGGCATTCGAAAATTACCGCTTGTTCGTATTTGTATATCACCACTTACATCTAACGCATAACTTGGGTCACCATTATTTATACCAACATTACCACCATGGTTAATACTTATTACTTCTATTTCAGGATAAGTAAGCCTAATTGATAACCCCCCACCTGCGTTACTTTTATGAACTCCTCTAATAATTGCTCCGACACCTTGTGAGGTAAGTGCTATTGAACTATATCGATTCTCGTAGACGGGTATTGTTGAATTATTATTATTATTTATTGTTAATAAAATAGTATCATTTAATGAGTTCGAAGTTACATTTTTTTCAATAATTACAGAATTAGTAAATCTTCCAGTTCCGGATACATCTAAATTATAATCTGGATGTTTTCCACCAATTGATACAGATCCAGATCCAGATCCCACCCCTTTATTATACGATGTAAATATATGAGCATTATTCGTAGAAACATATGTTGTAGTACTCCCATCACTTGAAATATAATTAGTAGGTCCACAATAAAAAAAATTACTTGAGTTACCATCAATAGTTATAGAATTATTAAACCTTCCAGTTCCGTCAACATCTAATTTATAACTCGGACTGATTCCAATACCTACCTTTCCGTCTGAGTTTATAATAATATCCCCAGATCCATTTCTACCCATACGAAAGTAGTTTTGATTTCCCTGATCGATTTGTTGAATGGTATATGTGTTTGTTGCATTTTTAAATTGAATTTGATTCAAATTTTCTAAGGTTGAATTATTCAAATATAAAACACCAGTAAATCTTCCTGCTCCACTTACATCCAAATTATAACTTGGATTATTTACTCCAATACCTATACTTGCGCTTGAATTAACGTTAGTAAAAAATATTTGACTACCTGTATAGCGCGTGTTATTATAAAGTTCTGACGCATAACGAAAAGTAATATTAGTATAATAGTCAAAATATAAATTACTTCCAGTAGTGAATATTCGACTAACTATATTGCCATTGTTTGTACTCGTTGATGGAGTACCCGATTTATCTGATAAAAAATATAAGTTGTTAGAAGAAAGACCTGCGTTAATACATATATTTTGTTCGATTTTTGCGTTTCCGCAAATGTCTAACCCATTTGTAAATCTTCCAGTTCCGGATACATCGAAATTATAAATACTCGGAGTATTTCCTATACCTATTTTTCCATCTACAAAAGTTATTGTAGGACCCGAAGCACCGCCAGATAAAGAACTTCGATATCTAAATTGCAAAGATTTAAAATAATCGTAAAACATACCTATTTCACAAGTTCCAAATATTCTTCCAACTGTATTATTACTTAGCTGTGGGTTAGGATTACTTCCACTATCAGCTAAAAAATATATAGAAGAATCTAAATTATTACTACTCCCATCCATACATATAGATTTTTTTAATGTTAAATGATCACTAAATCTTCCATTTCCGGATACATCCAAATTATAAGAGGGAGATTTTGTATTTACACCAATTTTACCATTACCATTACACGACCATAATACAATATCGTCACTGTTTACTTTGTAGTCACTATTATTTTCAATTCCAATAATCAACTTCGCAGATTCAGAATTTCCTGTGGATCCTATGGGACTATCTACATAATTATCTATATACTGAATATATCCGTAATCTGTAACGTCGCCATCGGTACCATAATAATTAGACGGAAAAGTAATACACGACGAACCATTTGTATTTCCGTGTTTTATTACTAATGCTCCAATACCCCCGTTCGGGGCACCCATGTTTGACGGAGTTGACCCGATTTTTTCACTTATAACCAAGCCATTACTAAATCTTCCTGCTCCACTTACATCCAACTCACAACCTGGAGTAGTTATTCCAATCCCAAGTCCAACCCTGTTAATAGTCGCCACCGTCCCCCCACCAGCAACCCCACCAACATTGAACTTATGTGTCCCCCCGCTAACATTAAAATAAACATTCGAAAAGTCACTATAAATATAATTATTGGAAGAAGTGTCCAGATACAAGTTTCCCGTAACTCGACCATTACCACTAACGTCAAGATCCCACCTAGGAGCAGTGGTTCTTATTCCAACTCCAATACTATTAATAGTCGCCAACGTTTTATTGGTAACATTGAACTTATGACTTACAGTGCCACCACTCACATTATAGTATATATTAGAAACATCTCCATAAATACTATTGCGTGAATTATTTAAAAACAAAGAATTTGTCGATTGTATCATTACATCACCACTTACATCCAAAGGATAGGTTGGGTTAGTTGTTCTTATTCCAACATTATTATTTACCAACACATTCGATTTAGTTACAATATTTCCTTTAATCCACGCTCCACCGTTAATTACTTGAAGAGCACCCACCGCACCAGGAATACCTAGAGAAGCAGAATTATCAGCGTCTTCTCCTTTAATAAAAACACCCTTACCTGAATATATATTACATCCTACTCCTATCCCCCCCTTAACACGTAGTGCCCCAGTAACTTCACTGTAAGATTCTTCAGAACTATTAATGCCTATTATACCTCCAGTATAAATATTTTGGGATACCCCCACTCCACCTAAAACTCGTAATGAACCCGAATTATAATCAGTGGATTCGGTCATCGAGGTAATAGCCAAATCCCCCCCAATATACGTATTTTTACTTACACCAAGACCCCCCCTAACCGTTAATGTTCCCCCGGATGTCGCATTTATCGCATTCACATTACCGTTAATAGTCAACACTCCAGATACATCCGAATTACCTCCAATATTAACATTCCCCGCCACCCCCATACCTCCTTTTACAACTACAGCACCTGTCGTTAAAGAAGTTGAATTCGTCGGGTTATTTAAATCACCGAAAAAACTCCGACCCTTAATAGTCAAGTCTCCAGATACATCGGCATTAGTTCCAATATTAATACTTTTTCCCACACCCACACCTCCAGTTACAACTAATGCTCCTGTTACAGAATTAGATGAAAGAGTTGTATTTGTTAAATAACTAATATTCGCAACATTTAAATTACCCCCCATAAATAAATTACCAGCAATACCAATTCCACCGGAGTAAACAACTGACGCACTCGTAGTTGAAGTTGCTTCTGTTGTATTTCTGTATTCAGTAATCTCGTTAATATAAGATTTGCCTTGAACTGTAAGTGTGCCAATAATACTTTGATCTTGTAATATAGTCACATTTCCGCGAATGGTCGCGTCGTTATTTATAGTAAAGTTTGAATTCATTGAAACATCCCCTACAACATCTAACCTTTTATTTATTTTAACCCCATCATTAATCAACGCCGAGCCGGTAATATTCATATTACCACAAATATCCAATACATTATTATTCGCATGATTAAACAGATTCGGCCAATGACAATAAAATAATTTACTATGTCCATAATTTGTACTGCTATAAGAAATATCTACACTACTAATTAAAAACGAGTTTGCGTCTGGCATAGCAACTGAAGTCAACATATTTACCGGATTTGTCAAAATACCCCCCATACCATAATTATTGGGTATAATCGTCGACCACGACACACACTTATCCATACTGTAATATATTGCCCCTGCGTCTCCTACCGCAATTACCCCTCCATTACTACTGATTTTTATTTTTCTGATTACATCTACAAATGCGATATAATTATTGAAATCGCTTCCATATATATAGGCATTAGACTCGGTATCCTCACCTGATGTATAGGGGTTTGATGTATAAGTAATAATATTGATTCCAGCAAAAACCGCAAAATTTCTGGTAATGTCCATTGTGAAATAGGTCTTATCCGAAGAATATTCTCTTCTACCGTATACTGGAAAAAACAAATCCGTGTTATGACCTGTGTTAATCGGGTTAGTACCAGTAGGAGTAACAAACTCCGTATAATCTATATTATCATTAATAGTATAACTTTTAATACCACTACCCGCAACATACAAAATACCTAGCTCATTAACAGCAGAAATAGCCCCCATACAATAAACCGGGTTTGGTGTATCAATAATTATATCAGATTTTTCCGGTTCATAACCAGTATTAGGGTTTTCAATATTATTCATGTCATTCAAACTATCTACAATAAACCAATAAATACCAGAAAAACCAGAAAAACCAGATATTAAAACTAAATTATCATTGTTAATTGATTGTGGTAATACTAATACATCTGTATAATTAGATAAAAGTCCGTTTGATATTTTATTCCATGATGCGTTTCCATCACTAGAAAATATGACAAAAGAGTTTGAACCCGTTAAAAACGAATAACTCAAATCATACACAAATCCGTTTTTAAATAAAAAACTGCTATCACTTAATGAAAAATTATATATCGCATTCAACCAAGATTTACCACCATTATTTGAATAAATAATAGGATGATTACCGTTAATGTCATTCGCACTTCCCGCCACAATTATATTCGAAGGCGACGCCAAAGAATTAACAACACAATTTACTTGAAAACTAACATCAATTAAAGTCTGTATTTCATCATTTGTAATTTTAATTGGACCATTTACACACATGGTGTAATTCTCCGTTTGTGGAGCGAGTGTATTAAATCCCGTTGTTGCTTTTAAATATCGCGGATCATTACCACTAACCGCGGTTTGAACCGGAAAAGTCGCCCCACAAACGTCAAATATACTGGTTGTTCCAACCGATCGTGTTGAATCTTTTATATAAACTCCTCCATTAACTGTCATTCCTTTCCCATTCGTTGTAACCAAGCTTAATCCAACATTTGACGGTAGAGACGACCCCGAAACCAACGTCAATGCGTTTCCGGTTTGATAACTGGAAGAAGAAACTCCGTAATAATTAGATAAATATTTACTGAAATCACTGCTTTTAATAAGTGCGGTTTCATTCAACAAATGGGGAAGGGTGTCTGTTCCACTCGCCCCCCCACCAATCGTAATATTTGAATTAATATATGTATTATTTAAACAATCAATCGTAATATTTCCCCCCTCTGGATAATAAGTAATTGATGCGTCTTCCCGTGTATTTAATAAAATATTTGCGTTGTCTAATACCCCGCCCACATTAATTGGAATTTTCGTATTATTCCAAAATTGAATCGCGTTTTTCGTGCCGTCCGTTAAAACCGTGATTCCGTCGTTAGAACAATCAATCGATATTATATTGACATTTTCAGTCTTAGAAGACGTCATTTTTAAAGTATTAATTGTATTTCCAGATACATCGATACTTGCGGTGGGGTTTGAAACATTTACTCCCAAATTACGATTATTGGCCGTTAAAATCACGTTTGAATTACCTATATATACGTTTGAACCATCTACATACAAGGAATCACGTACGAAAACGTTTTTATTAACATAAAGACTATTGCCAATGGTCACGTCGTTCTCCAAATTTATAGCACCTTTTATGGTTAAGTCTTTATAGAAAATTGCGTTGCCCCCTATATTTAAATCGCCTGAAATATCGGTTTTTCCGCCAATAGTAACATTGTTACTAATATCTAGATTCGAATAAAAAATAGTACTACTTTTAACAAGTAATTCGCCACTTATGGTAAAGAGACCATTATATGGATTTTTTAGAATTAAATTATCAGTAGTTAAATTATTAAAATTGACATTGTTGTTTTTTTCATAGTTTTTATTTCCACCAAATGATCGCCAATCCATTTATATGTTTTTATACCCTTATATATATTCTCCGGGAAACCTACTACAGGAACCTACTACAGGAACCTACGGTTCCCCGTACGCCCCTCCCTTATTACCAGCATCTTTGATTGAATTTATTACAGAACATTTAATCTTTATTTGAAACAACCATTTTATAAAATTCTATTTTTTAGTATTTTATAAAAAAATAACATCATACTTGGTAACAAAGTAAACTTGACATTGTAAATACTGATTTTAATTAATATGTGGATTTGAACGTTAAATCAAATAAGGATTAATATTATAAGAGTAAAATATGAAAAAAAATTAAAGAATTAATATATAAACTAACTAACAACTAATATAAAATGGAATCGAATCATTCACCCCCTCCACAAGTGCTAGAAGATCAGTATATAACTTGTCCCTATTGTTCCACAACGGTTGAAGTTGTTCAACTTAATTGTAAAATATTTCGATGCGGTATTTATAAATCATCCGGAGAACAAATAAATCCACATTTACCAAAGAATGAATGCGATAGATTGGTTCAAACAAATGCTATTTATGGATGCGGAAAACCATTTCGTATAATAAATGATATATCACCCTTTATTGTGGAAAAATGCGACTACATCTAAATCCGGGAAACC
>Ga0247722_10000837_pt1 | contig 17928 bp, 10 predicted proteins | sample MSEWelMarce3H_FC_FD_189094 | JGI IMG/M metagenome (GOLD analysis project Ga0247722, IMG submission 189094) | Subsurface sediment microbial communities from gas well in West Virginia, United States - MSEEL Well Study Marcellus 3H_FC | ecosystem: Environmental > Terrestrial > Deep subsurface >... | reverse complement strand
TTATTTGGTACAGCGTGATCTTACGAATGCCGATATGGATTTCATAATACTTACTGGATACAAGTGGGAATTCAACAAGAAAAAAGAAAAATCGCCGGAGGTAAATTGATTTGACCAAAATACCGCCTAGAAATGGAGTAGAATTCTTAACTTCGGAAAACTTAACTAACATTATGAAGAAACTAATTTTACTATTCGTTGGTATTGCTGCTGTTATAGTTACACAAGCTCAGCAAGGAGCAACTTGTGATAATCCAATTCCATTAACAACAACCGGAAGTTATGTAGCTGATTTCGAAGATACGTGGTATGCCTATACACCGAGTGAATCTGGAATAACGGTTATTTCAACTTGTGGAAGCAACAGTTGCGATACAAAGATTTGGATTTATTCTGCGTGTATTGCGGATCCAACAGAATATGCTGAAGGTACTTATTCTTACAACGATGATTATTGTGGTTTGCAGGCTCACCTCGAGGTAAATCTTACTGCCGGAACAACTTATTTAATAAGAATTGGAGATTATTTCACAGATTGCACGGCTTCGGTAAATTTTAGCATTGCATACCAAGGACAAATTTACGGATGTACAAATCCAACGGCTTGTAATTTCAATCCAATGGCAACTGCAGACGACGGCTCATGCGCTTTTTTTCCAAGCGAACTTTGCTCACAACCCGATTTGAGATTTGATAGTTTAGCTTTAGTGAACTCACTTTACATCAGTCAAATTCCTGCCGCTGAATGTGATGTGCAAGAGGGTTGCGTGACTGGATATGGTAATCGATGGATCATTGGATTTAGCTCGAAAATTGATAACATAGGACAAGCCGATTATTACATTGGCAATCCCTCCGCTAACCCAGAAATGTTTAGCGTAGTTAATTGCCATGGGCATACGCATTATGAGGGATATGGAGATTATCGTCTAATGGATGAAAATGGTGATCTCGTTCCGGTTGGACATAAAAATGGATTTTGCGTAATGGATTTGTGTGGCTTTGGTCAATACAATTGTTCTGATATGGGAATTTCATCAGGGTGCTATGATATTTATGGAGCTGGAACGCAGTGTCAATGGTTAGACATTACCGGAATACCTGCAGGCCAGTACCGCTTTGTGGCTTTAGTAAACCCTTACTACTTGCCAGATGCCTTGGGCAGGTACGAGAGCAATACTCAAAACAACGCAGTTTCTGTTTGTATGGAGATTTTTTGGAATAATGGAGTCCCAACGTTTGAATTATTAACCGATTGTCCGTCCTACATCGATTGTATGGGAAGCATAAATGGCTCAGCAGAATTGGATTGCAATGGCGTGTGCAATGGCCCGTCGATTTTTGGTGATGTTAATCCAGACAACGACTTAAATACATCAGATGTTAGCGTCTACATGGGAATTTTGTCGCAAGAGAATATTACTGCAACAACATGCAATGACTTAAATGCGAACGGTGAAATTTCTGTCTACGATATATACTTAGCACAGTGGTGCATGAACGGCGGAAACGGCGGTTCTACCATTACGAATGCATGTGATTTCCCGAGAAACATTGTGAATGTGAATACTTCAGCGGGTCTGTCAATTTCGAATTTTAATGATACAGAGGGATATATAGATATTGAATTGATGAGTGTAGTTGATGATGTAACCGCGTATCAATTTGAAATTTCGGGTGCCGATGTTATTGGTGTAACAAGTTTAGTAGATGGAACTGTTTTCAGTTGTGAAACAGGTTACAACACCTTTACTGAATCTGTTTTCGCTGTTTCCAATATTTACGGAAATAAAATAGAGAACAGTCTGGCTCCCACAAGTTTGTGCCGTGTTTACCTTGCTAATTATGGAAATAATGAAATCTGCATAGATGAAGTTGTAGACATCGTTAACAACAATGCAGAAAGAATCCCTTCATACATCTACGGCGCTTGCGTTCAGGGGATAAATGTATCAGAACTCACTAATCTTCTCACGACATCAACCGAAGTATTTCCGAATCCAGCATCAAATGAAATTCGTTTGCGCGTTAATGCGTTAAGTGAGGGCACAACTCATGTTGCTATTCAAGATGCAACAGGAAGAACCATTAAGATTATTTCTGCTTTAAGTATGAATGTTTGGAATACACTTGAAGTTTCTGACCTTTCTTCCGGAGTTTATACCATTCATCCATTTAATTCCACAAGTAAGGGGAACTCAATTAGATTTGTCAAATTGTAAATTATATTATGCGCTACACAGCACTTTCTTCCTCACATTATCAAAACAACCGTAAGCGTTTCGCTTCTCACATGGAAGAGAAGGCGCTTGCGATCTTCACAAGCAATGATATTTATCCGACCAGCGCCGACGGCACTTTGCCGTTCAAGCAACACAGCGATATCTTTTATCTGACCGGTGTAGATCAAGAAGAAACGATGCTCATTCTTTTTCCGGGTGCTACCAATCCCGCCCATAGAGAAATGCTTTTTGTTCGCGAAACGAACGATCACATTGCTGTTTGGGAAGGCGCTAAATTGAATAAGGCACAAGCAAAAGAGCGTACGGGCATTTCAACAATTTACTGGAGTACTGAATTCGAGAAAATGCTTCAATCGGTTATCGGTGAGGCTTCTTCTGTTTACTTAAACAGTAACGAACATGCCCGCGCGACCATTGAAGTTGAAACCCGTGAGATGCGTTTTTCGAAGTGGTTCCGTGAGAAATATCCTCACCATGCGATTAAACGCTCTGCGCCAATCATGCACGCGTTGCGTGCTGTGAAGGATGAAGAAGAAATTGCACAAATTCAAAAAGCTGTTGACATTACCCGTAACGGTTTGTTGCGCGTCATGAAAATGATTCGTCCAGGTGTGATGGAATACGTAATCGAAGCTGAATTCGCACACGAGTTTTTGAGTAGTGGTTCACGTGGATTTGCATACACGCCAATTATTGCTTCAGGCGAAAGTGCTTGTGTGCTTCATTACATAGACAACGACAAACCTTGCAAAGAAGGCGACGTTATTTTGTTAGATGTGGGTGCCGAGTATGGAAACTATGCAGCAGACATGACGCGCTGTTTGCCGGTTAGCGGAAAATTTACGCCACGCCAAAAGGATGTATACAACGCAGTTCTTTCTGTTATGAAACAAGCAACGGCTTATTTGAAGCCAGGCGTTATCATGTCTGAATACCATGCAGCAGTAGGGGAGATGATGACTTCAGAATTATTGAAATTGAATTTGATTTCAGCAGAAGATGTGAAAAATCAAAATCCATCTTGGCCAGCATACAAGAAATATTTCATGCATGGCACTTCACACTTCCTGGGATTAGATGTTCACGACGTAGGAAATTGGAACAAGTCAATTGAAGTTGGAAACGTATTCACGGTTGAACCGGGAATCTATATTCCTGAAGAAGATTTAGGTATTCGTTTAGAAAATAATATCGTGATTACCGAAAACGGAAACCGCGATTTATTCGCCAATTTCCCATTGGAAGTAGAAGAGATTGAAGCGTTGTGCGCTAAATAATTAGAGCGCGACTTCTTTCAACGTTCCTGTTTTTGTATATGCGAGATATCCCCGAACAGGCTTGCCTGTTGCGCTTTGTAGCGCATGCATGTAGTTTTTCACCTGCTGAAGATGCTTGTCCATTTCTGCGCCCGTTTTGAAGTCGTACACTTCAACGTATTCAGAACTTAAATGAATGCGATCTGGACGTGCGACTTCTCGCACACTGATTTGAACATCGTGTTCTGTAAGAACCTCATCTTCCGTTTTGAAAATCCGATTAAACGAAGCATGCATAACTGTATCTTTCACTTGATTTGAAAGAAGTTCTTTTTCGTTGGGTTGAAGTTCAGTGTGTTCAAAGATGTAATTCGAAAGTGATTCTTCCCACGATTTGAAATGATTTAATGTGGAAAGGCAAGCATGCAGGTGATTTCCCATGACAAGTGCTTCTTTTCCTTCCAAATCTTTGCGCTTCGTTTCACGCATGCGGAAGTCGGGTTGAACCGAGTTGAGTCGTGTTCCGTCGAGAAGGGCAATACTTTTCTCTTCTTGTTTCTCTTCTTTCACATGTTTCACTTTTTCTCCGAAATGAAATTTATTCAATCCGGCATGGTGCGTATTGAAGTATTCGTAGAGATAAGTATTTAATGCACTGTTGGTAGAAGAGGGTTTGCTTTCAGTAAGGAAATACAAACGGTCTTCCGGACGAGTGAGTGCCACGTACAGAAGATTCATATCATCGAGAAGGATCTTGTTGTTTTCAATTTGAATTTCTTCCGGATCGTCTTCTTTGGGGGCTTTGCTAGGTGTGAAGTTGATAAGTCCTTTCGTGAATCCAGGATGTACATCTGGCGCGCTCACCCATAGGGTTTGATTCGGATGCTTCGTATCGAATTTCGGGAAGATGACAACGGGGAATTGAAGCCCTTTACTTTTATGAATGGTGAGTATGCGAACGGCATTTTGCTGCTCGCCACTTTGAATGTACAATTTGCTTTTGTTTTCGTTCCACCAATCGGTCATCTCTGAAAACCCCATACCATTGCGGTGAGAGAGTTGCAGCAATTGGTTTTCAAAAAATTCCAAATACACATCGAACTGCAATTGAAAGAATCGAATAAGTTCTTGAATGCACTCGAACGGATGAACGTTACTCTTCACCAGATCTCGAAGCCCGGGATAATGTTCATCAAGGAATTCATTCACTTTAAATCGAAGTTTTCCCTTCTCCAATTGCTCAACGTACGATGAAATAATTTCGCTGTAATTGAAATTATCTGGAAAGACATCGCAAATTCTACGGATCAAATTGAAGCGATAAAAATTTTCCGTTTCTTTTCCGAAGTAGTTGATGCACGCCATAAGCAGCTGTACTTCACTGGAATTTTGAACCAAGAAACTGTCTTCCGTGGTCAGTGGAATTTTATCGGTTTGTTGAAGAATGAACTCTGAAATCTTTGTCGACTCGGCCTTTCCTTTTCGCGTAAGTATTGCAATATCTCCCCATTCGTATCCATCGGCGTGACATTCACGAATCGCTTCTACAATGCCATTCAGCATATGCAAATCGCTGGAATCTTTTTTATCGAGAACAAGGGTTTGAACTTCAACATAACCCGGATGGTCTTTGCTGCATTTTTGCTCGTGTTCATCGTAAACATCTTGAAGCGGACCGAGCTTTTCTTTCAATGACCCAAAAAGCGTGTTGTTGAATTCAATAATTGCTTTTCCACTTCTCCTATTCGTGTTCAGCACCTCCTCTTTGTATGCATTGTTTAATATCAACTGCATGGTATCTGGCGCTCCATCGAACAATTTTGGAAGACGAACGAATTGTTCAACATTGCCATTGCGCCAGCGATAAATGCTTTGCTTTCCATCTCCAACAACGAGATTAAAATTTCCTTGTGATATGGCATTTTCAAACAAGGGAAGAAAGTTCTTCCATTGCATTTCAGAAGTGTCTTGAAACTCGTCTATGAGAATGTGATGATAACGCTCTCCTGCACGCTCATAAATGAATGGCGCAGTGCTCTCTTGAACTACAGCAGAAACAATGGCGTGAAAGTCTGAAATTAAAAGTAGATTTTCTTCTGATTTAATTCGCTCACTTACTTCATTGAGTTTGCTTAATAATCCGGTCGTGTAGATTCTTGGAAGAATCTTGTTAATTCGGTTGAATTCGTGTTTTTTATTTCCTGAAACCCAGTCAATGACATATTCAGCCGTCTCATTCAGCAAGGGGTTAAGGGCTTCCACTTGCGCTTGTTTTGGTTTGCCCCAGCCTTTTTCAATTACCTTTAAAAGTGTTGATCCAGGCATTTCGAATTTACCTCCTCTTATTTTTCTCAAGTAAGAGATTGTTCCACTTCCACTATTGAAAAAGTCTTTGTTGGAAAGATTATTCGATTCAATTTTTTCAAGTACGTTATCGATGCGAGAATAGAGTTCTTGAGTGAGCTCTTGTATTTTATTTTGAAATGCTTTTTTAATCTTGTCGTACTCGGTAATATGAAGATTCTCGAAAAGCTGAAGAATGTTTCGCGCATCTTCTTTCACCAGTTGCCTCGAAATACCAATCATGCCTTTTCTAACATTCCAATCTTCTTCCTCTTCGAAATTGCTGAGCACGTAGTTTTCAAGATAGGTTGTCAACTCAGCGTCTTCACCCACCTCATCGAGACATGCATCTACGCATTGTTCAAGAAACTTCTCGGTGTCCATTTGAATGGAAAAGTCGGGATGAATCTGCAAGTCTTTCGCAAAGGCTCGAACAATGCGATGCGTAAAGCTATCGATTGTGCTTATGCTCAATCTGGAATAATTGTGAAGCATATGCGAAAGCGTTTTGCGCGCACGTGCTTGCAATATCATCGGGGAAACGCCGAGCTCCTGGCGTATGTTGTTGAACAGTTCATTCTTTCCTTCCAGCGCTTTTGGAAAGGTGAATTCGTGAAGCCGCTCCATTACGCGTTCCTTCATTTCAGATGCTGCTGCGTTGGTAAACGTTATGGCTAAGATGTGGCTGTAGGCATGAGCTTCCTCGGTTTTTAGACTTAAAAAAAGGAAGTGTCTAACCAAGGCATAGGTCTTTCCGCTACCCGCAGAACTTTTTAATACAAGAAAGGGTTCATTTTCCATCAAGAGCAAGTCGGTTAATCGAATAGAATGTTATCTTTAATTCGTGAAGTGAAAGTAAATCCATGTAGCAATGAAAATGAAAATTGTGAATAATTATTTCTTCGTGCTTCTATTGAGCGTATTGCTCTATGCTTGCCGAGAAGAAACGACTACTCCGGCAGTGTTGGAAACCAAGATGAATTTGAAATTTATTCCGACGTACAATGGTGAACCACTTTCTGTTGATTCAATTTATTTGAATTCTTTTGGACAGCAACTGCGCGTTGAGAATGTGCAGTTTTATTTGTCGAACATTTATGCACACAACGGTTCCGATTCTACCTTGTTGAAGCAAGCCTTTTTATTCACTTTGCTTGAACCGCAAACGCTAACATTAAATGTTTCTCCCCAATCCTTTTCATCGCTTTCTTTTGGAGTTGGTGTGCCAGGTAATTTGAATAAGAATGTTGATCCTTCGCAGTATGCGAACTCGAATCCCTTGAGTGTGCAAGGTTCCAACGGAATGTTTTGGTACTGGAACACCGGATATATTTTCGTGAAGGTAGAAGGAAGGTACGAGCTGACAGGCTTGCCGAATGAGCCTTTGATGGATTCATATGCGTTCCACTTGGGCGATGATCCGTTGTACCGTGTGCTTCATTTCAATACAGGAAGTGTGAGTTTGGCGGAAGGCGATGCACGTACATTCAACATTGAAGTAGCCGTTGACAGTGTGTTCAATAGACCAGCCGATCCGATTGATTTGTCGATTGATAATCTTACACATACGACTTCTAATTTCCCTCTAGCCGAGCGCATGACGAATAATTTTGTTACCGCGTTTCACCTTCAATGAGAAAAGTAGTTTCTTTTTTTTTTATAGTTGGAATTCTAGCTGGCTGTGTCAGTGAAGGTCTAAAGGATCGTTCAATCTCCTTCAAGCAGCCGCATTATTTCCCTTCAATTATTTTCCCTGAAGGAAATGAACCTACACATCTTCGATTCGAATTGGGAAAAAAATTGTTTTACGAAGAAAAACTTTCGAAGAACGAAGACCAGTCTTGCGCATCTTGTCATCGCTTGCCTTCCGCATTTACAGATGGAAGAGCAGTGTCATCTTTCCATGAAAATGAATTTGCCCGCAACGCGCCAACATTGGCCAATTTAGCTTGGTCGCCCTATTTCATGTCTGAGGGCGGAGTGCCAACCTTGGAGTTGCAAGCCCTTGGGCCCATTCATGAAAAACATGAATTGGGTTTGAGTATGCAAGAGGTCATCGATCGATTGAAGTCAAGAGAAAATTACAATGAACTCAGCAGAGCTGCTTACGGAAGAGAGTTAGATGCGTTTGCCATTACACGTGCATTGGCTTGTTTCGAGCGTGCTTTAATAAGCGGTGATTCGAAGTTCGATCGCCATTATTTTTTGAAGTCGAATGATTATTCTGAATTGGAAAAAGAAGGAATGAATTTGTTTTTTTCCGAGCGAACACAATGCAGCAGTTGTCATGCACTACCATTTTTCACAGACTACAAGTTCTACAGTTTGGGCCTAGAAGATGCTGATATTGGATTGGAACGAAGAACGTATTTGGAAATAGACAGGGGGAAATTTAAAACACCGACATTGCGCAACGTAGAATTAACAGCGCCTTACATGCACAACGGTTCCATGAGTTCGCTGGAAGAGGTAGTTTCGTTTTACAACACCGGAGGGGGAACACGTATTACGAAGGATTCAAGAGTGAAGCCATTGAATTTATCGAAGGAAGAAGAGCATGCCTTGGTTGCATTTTTAAAGACCTTGACCGATTGGAATTTTGTTCAGAATGAAAAATTCTTGGTTGCTGACGAAGATTAGCGAATCAAATAAATTTGTTTATTCTTTCTCGCGTATTTTTGGAGTATGACCACCAGGCGTTTCACCTATTTTTTTCTGATTGCTTTAGCTAGTCTTTTGTGGACATGCAAGCATGAAGCGCCTGAAGGTCCAAGTGCAACGCCTTACAACTTGGTCATTCCTCCGTTTTTTCCACCTATGGATATTCCAGCAGATAATCCTTTAACAGTGGAAGGCATTCAATTGGGAAGGTATTTATTTTGGGAAAAGAAGTTGAGTGGAAACGACGCAATGTCATGCGGAACGTGCCATTTACCCGAACACGGCTTTTCAGATCCGCGTCAGTATTCAATTGGAATAAACGGTGAAGTAGGCACACGTCAGGCTATGCCTTTGGTTAACATGGGTTGGTCTACTTCATTTTTTTGGGACGGAAGAGAGCCAACGCTAGAAGCGCAAATTTCAGATCCAATTGTCAATCCAATCGAAATGAATGAAAATTGGGACCGTGCGATTGAGCAAATAGATTCCGATGACATGTACGATGCGTTGTTCTACAAAGCTTACGGTTCAACAGAAGTAACAAAGGAAAAAATAGTGAAGGCGATAGCTTCTTTTTTAAGGACGATGATTTCTTCGAATTCGAAATTCGATAAGTGGCGTATTGGGCAATATCAATTCACCTCGGAAGAGTTTCACGGATACAATTTATTTCTCACCGAAGGTGGAAGTCCTGAGGAAGTTCCCGGTGGAAGTTTTGGAGCAGATTGTTTTCACTGTCATGGTTTTGGTAGCATGCAAATGACCGACTATTTGTTTCACAACAACGGGTTAGATGCGACGTTCAGCGATTTGGGAAGAGGGGCGGTGACAGGAAGTATTTATGACAATGGAAAATTCAAAACACCTACGTTGCGTAATGTTGAATTGACAGGACCCTTCATGCACGATGGAAGATTTACCACGTTGGAACAAGTTGTTGAGCACTACAACAGCGGAGGAACTCCAAGCGCAACGATAGATCCGTTTATGAAATTTACAGTTGGAGGCTTGCAGTTGAGTGCTCAATCGAAGTCTGATTTAATAGCATTTTTAAAGTGTTTAACCGACACGTCGTTTTTACAAAACCCCGCATTTTCTGATCCACATGAATGATAAACAAAAACGTTTTTTAGAGGAAGCGAGAAAGAATGTGAAGGCGAATAAAAAATTGTTTAATCGTTTGGCGAAAAAGAAGAAGCTCGATGAGGTTTTTCATACCATGCATGAAGAGGTTTTTGCTAAAACAGATTGCCTCACCTGTGCGAATTGTTGCCGAACGACCAGTCCAATTTTCCGCGATGTAGATATTGAGCGCATAGCCAAACATGTGGGCATGCGTGTTGCAGAATTTACAGATAAGTACTTGCATTTAGACGAAGACCGAGATTGGGTGTTGAATTCAAGTCCGTGTACTTTTTTAAATCTGGAAGACAACAAATGCAGTATTTATGAATTCCGTCCGAAAGCTTGTCGCGAGTATCCGCATACCGATCGGAAGAACATGAGCCAAATCATGAATTTAACTTTTCGCAATACCCTTGTTTGTCCTGCAGTAGCCGAGATGTCGGAGCGTTTGAAACTTACCGAAGGTTAGTTGTCGAAAACTTCGTTTGGTGCTGTTCATACGTGTTGAAAAAACTCCTCTCTTTGTGTAAACCTTTTTTAATTCAGTTCGTAGGAACCTAACATGAGAAGATCGCTACTCGTCATATTTTTTCTTTCATCTATACTCGCTATTCACGGGCAGTGTCCAAGTGTTTATGATTACGACGGTAACATTGTTGCCACGCCTTATTGGTTTGGCTGTTCAAGTGGAAATTTCCTACTTAACCTTCAGCCTTCTGGCACATGGGACAATTACACCATTGATTGGGGCGATGGTTCCGCAGGTGAATCAGGAGTTACTTGGACAAGTCCAACTGTTTTGCAACATACCTACGCTGCTGCAGTCGATACATTCGTAGTTAGTATTGTTGAAGGAGGAACTGGCTGCTCAATCACAGGGGTTGTCGTTATGGAGCAACCAACGAATGCTTCCATTCAAGTTCCGGGAAATGCAACCACGCAAGTGTGTGCGCCCGCATCGGTTGAATTTATAAACTCATCGACTAACGTTTCTGAAACGACCCAATTTACTTGGAACTTCGGCGATGGCTCTCCGCTTGTTTATTTCGGCTCTACCAATTGGAATGAAGTCGTTAGCCATTTGTACAACAGTTCAAGTGCAATAAACTGTGAGACAACGGTCTCTTTAACCGCATCGAATTATTGTAATATTCTTCAAGGAAATCCTTCAGTGGCGACGTTTAATCCGGTGAATGTTTGGACACTTGATCAAGCGCAAATAGGCGCATCGGCAATTACGCAGTGTTTTCCTTCTACCTCTTTCACCTTTAACAACACGACTATTCGCAATTGTTTGAATCAAGGAAATACCTTTCAGCGACAAGAGCGTTGGAATTTTGGAGATTATTGGGGACAGGGAGTAGATTCAGTAACAGCTTGGATGCCTTGGCCACCAAGCCTTCCACAAACAATTTCGTTTCCAGGTATAGGCGATTACACCGTAACCATTTCCGATAGCAGCTATTGCGGTGTTGTTGAACAATCGATAACCGTTCATGTTGTGGCGCCTCCTGTTGCAAGTATTACAGCTTCAACTGATACGATTTGTTCGGGCGGACAAGTAACGTTCTATCAAGGAGCGTTAGGACCGAATCAATCTTTTCAATGGAATTTCGGAAACAACAACAACTGGCAAAATTTAGGAACCGGAAATGTGAACTTCACATTCAATACTGCCGGGACATTTGTGGTTAGCAATCGTGTCTTCAATAACGGATGGGGCAGTGCTTGCGCGGATACCGCAACGGTCGTTGTGACGGTGTTACCAAGTCCAACGGCCAGTATTACACCAAGTCCTGCCCAAGCTTGTGATTCGTTAACGACAGCATTAAATGTTGTTTCGAATTCGGGAATCTTATTCAATTGGAATTTAGGTTCATTTGGAACCTTCACAGGTCAGACTCCAGATACATTAACCATTACGACTCCCGGGAACTACAACATTTCTGTGTTGGTGACAAGCGCAAATGGTTGCACGAAAACAGATACTGAAGTGTTGCATGTGTATGCTACTCCAGTTCCTTCTTTTACCGTGACAAGTCCATGCGTTGGTGCCAATGCAATCTTCACGAACACTTCTATTACTGCTCCTGGAAATCCTATTACAAGCGCGCAATGGACGTTTGGAGATGGTGGTACTTCCAATCAATTAACACCAACACATGTGTATGCCGCGGAAGGAACTTTTCCAATTACATTAAACATTAGTACGCCTTATTGTTCTGCAAGTACTCAGGGAAATATTACAGTACATCCGAATCCGGCCGCTTCGTTTACGCAAGATGTTTTTTCTGGCTGCCAACCGCTGGAAGTCGCATTTAACAACGCTTCCCAAGGTGCTACGTCTTTCTCTTGGAATTTCAATGACGGTCCACTTTCCGCCAACACAAATGAAACACATGTGTTCGGAAACAACACCATTTACAATTTGCCTTACAACGTTGTGCTCACTGCAACCAATGAATTTGGTTGCACCAACACCTTTAGCAGCGTTGTTACGGTTTTGGGAGGGGCGGTTGCGAATTTTGAAATAGCGAATAACGAATTGGGCTGTTCAACGGCGCCAGTCGAGTTTAATAATTTATCGTTAGGTGCATCTTCCTATGCATGGAATTTTGGAGACGGCAGCACGTCGACAGTGGAAGATCCGAATCACGCCTATAACAACAACAGCGGATTCTTGTGGTGGTACGATGTAACGTTGGTTGCATTTTCCAGCGGAGGATGTTTAGATACAGCCACGTTAGCCCTTCCGATTTATCCGATATTGGATATTCAATTGCCTTTTACTTCACTTGAAGGATGTTCTCCTTTCAGTGCCCAAATGCCTGCCATTAGCGGTGTTCAGGGGTTTGATTGGAACTTCGGAGATGGATTTACCTCATCGCTCATTGCGCCAGTTCATACTTACAACAACTTAACAAATACAGTTCAGCAGTTCACGGTTTCGTTGGTCGGAGAATCGGCTTTCGGTTGTTTGGACAGCACGACCTTCGGAGTGACTGTTTATCCGCAACCGCATGCCTCGTTTACTCAAACAGACAACGACGGGTGCGCGCCCATTACAATTGGATTTACAAATACCTCAACGAACGCAACGTCTTATGTATGGAGTTACGGCGACGGAACAACTTCCACAGGAACTAACGGATCACATTTGTATACCAATTTAAACGGCGTTCCGAATACATGGAATGTGAGTTTAATTGCTTCATCGGTTGGCGGATGTGCCGATACAGTGAGTAATGATGTGCTCATTTACCCGCCATTGATTTTTCCTTTGTTCAATCCAACTGTTTCAGGCTGTTCGCCTTTCACGTTTGAAGCGCCGTTTTTTCCGGGTGTTTCAAATTACGCTTGGAGCTTTGGGAACGGCGATATTTCCAACGCATCAACTCCGTCTTATACTTATGAGAATTTAACTGCAACAACAGCCAATTATACTGTCCATTTAGTCGGCACCTCCATTTACGGTTGCACCGATGCTGAAACGTATTTCGTTCATGTTTATCCGGAAGTGAATGCGGCATTTACTTATTCAAATATCGCCGGTTGCGGACCGCTCGAAGTGAACTTTCAAAACACCTCGTTGAATGGAAATCAATTTGATTGGAATTTTGGTGACTTTGGAACGGCAAGCACTGCCGATGTGTCCCATACTTTTTACAACATCAACGGTGTACTAAACACCTTCGAAACGCAACTAACAGTTACTTCACCTCAAGGTTGTTCAGATAGCGCCAGCGTTGCCGTTCAAGTAAGTCCTTCACTCGATTTACAATGGTCAATGCCTGTGGCTGAAGGATGTTCTCCTTTCACACTTCAAACGCCATATATGCCGGGTGGTTCAACTTATGTTTGGAATTTTGGAGACGGAACTTCTTCCACAAACACATCTCCAACGCATACATATGTGAACAACACACTTTCGTCACAGCAATTCACGGTAACGTGCTACTCTGAAAACGCCTTTGGATGTGCCGATAGCATTTCATTCCAAGTCACTGTAAATCCACAGGCGGTTGCGAATATTTCTACACAGCATTATTCCGGTTGTTCTCCGTTGAATGTAACGTTTGAAAACAATTCAGATTTGGCCTTGAGTTACAATTGGAATTATGGCAATGGTCAAACCAGCAGCACAGCCGCGCAATTGCATGATTTCCTCTATGTGAATACAACTGCGCAGCCTGTCACGTACACTGCCGTTCTTCAAGCCAATCAAGTCAGTTCATGTTCAGATGCAGATACTATTTTAGTTACTGTTTATCCTTCTGTTGATGCAAGCTTTACTTGGACAGGCGGAGCTTGTTCAAGTGTTCAAGCGCAATTCAATAACACCTCGACCATTGGAACTTCGGCCGAATGGTCATTCGGTGACGGATTTTATTCGAATGCTTTCAACCCTTATCACTTGTATTCAAATAACGGATTACAAGATTTGAATTACAACGTTTCACTGGTTTCAACGAGTGTGTTTGGTTGTACAGATTCTATTTCACACCCCTTAACTGTTCTTTACTCTCCGATTGCGAATGCCGCTATTGATACGGTTTACGGATGCTATCCGTTGAATGTAGATTTCATTAATTCATCGCAAGGTGCGAATGCATACAACTGGCAGTATGGCGATGCGTTAAGTTCGACGACTTCTGCGTCAGCTCATACACACACCTATTTCAATTTATCGAATCAATCGCAAACGTATCAAGTTACACTTACCGTTGAAGCCCCGAATGGCTGCACAGATGTTTGGACAGATCAGGTAACTGTTCTGCCGCAAGTAGTGGCCGATGCCGAAGTAGTTGTTTCAGGATGTAATCCGGTGGAAGTTGTGTTCAACAATCAAAGTACGGGAGCAACATCTTATTTCTGGAATTTGGGTAACGGAGATACCAGCACCAGTTTCAATGAACAGGGCACCTTCTACAACCCTTATCCGGTAGACACGACATTCGTAGTAAGCTTAACAGCGACGAATGTATATGGATGTGATGTCACTACCGATTTGTGGGTGGTTGTTCATCCATTTCCAACAGCCGCTTTCACCGCAACGCCTTTGATTCAAACGTGGCCGAATAATGTTGTGAATTTGCAAGAGAATTCAATTGGGTGGAACCTCGGTTACCATTGGACGTTGGAAGATGGAACCGAGTATTATGTTCCGAATCCGGGTGACCATGTTTTTCCAACTTGGGGAACCTACAACATTGAACTCATCGTGAATGAAGGTTTATGCACCGATACGACCGCTCAGAGCGTAACCATTATTCCTCCTGCGCCTGTTGCATTGTTTGAAGGCAACGCTGAGGGGTGTGTTCCTCTTACTGTGAATCTAAATAATCTCTCGCAATACGCCGATAGTTACGAATGGTTCTTCAGCGATGGCGGATATACAACTTCTGATGAACCCGTGTATACATTTTACAATGCCGGTGTTTTCGGTGCAACTTTGGTAGTTCATGGTTTCGATGGAACGAACGACACCCTGGAGTTATCGAATTTATTTATCGTACATGCCAATGCGGTTGCCTCTTTCACGGTTACGCCAAATCAAGTGGTTGTTCCAGATCAATCGGTCTTTTGTCAGAACGCAAGCGACAACGCAACCCTATTCGAATGGTCGTTCGGTGATGGATATATAAGCGATGAGGTAAGCCCGAATCATTATTATGAAATAGAGGGTGTTTTCTCAATTACACTAATTGCGAACAATGAATTCAATTGTCCAGACACCTTGGTGCTCGTTGATGTTGTTCGGGCCTATAGCGACGGATATCTTGAATACCCGAATGCATTTACACCTAACACAGGCGGACCAAGCGACGGGTACTATGATGCAGGTGGATATACCAACGATATCTTTTGCCCATTGCATAAAGGTGTGGTTAAGTATGAACTGCAAATCTTCAATAAATGGGGGGAACAAATATTTGAAACCAACGACATAAAAAGAGGATGGGATGGTTACTACCGAGGGGTATTGAGTAAAGAAGATGTCTATGCATGGAAAGCAGCGGTTACATTTTCAAATGGAACGAGTAAAATCATGACTGGTGACTTAACACTTTTAGCACGATGAAAAATAAGAATACACTTCGAATAATTTTCATGGCACTGAGTGTTATAATGGGAATAAACACCTTTGCCCAAGATCAGCAATACACCCAATTCTATTCGGCTCCTACTTTGCTTAACCCAGCTTTTGCAGGCGCATCGGCTCAAAGTAGATTAAGCTCGCTTTATCGAAATCAATGGTCGCTTATTCCAGGCGGATTCAAATCGTATCGATTTGCTTACGATCATTATGCGTCGTCTATCAACAGCGGGTTCGGGCTTATAGTGGGCAGCGATAAATTGGGTACAGGTAGTTTGAAAACTTCATCTATTCAAGTTCAATACGCCTACGAGGTTAAGGTGAAACGAGGACTGTTCTTTCGTCCCGCCTTGCAATTGGGTTTTGTGAATCGCACATTGGATTTTGGAAATTTAGTTTTCTATGATCAAATGCGCGATGGCGAGCCAAGTGTTGAGGTCATTTCATACGGACCAGCGAGGTATTTCGATGCATCTGCAGGTGCTCTTTTGTATTCTGCAAAAGCATGGATGGGCGTTTCAGTCTACCATATGAACAAACCGAATGAGGCTATTTACAGCGCAACAACCGAGATTATTCCTGCTCGATTATCTGTTCATGGTGGTGTGCGCAAAAAGATTAAATCGAACTATTATTCTAAAGTTGGAAAGGACATGGTGCTTGCATTTAACTATCAAGCGCAAGGGAAATTCGATCAGCTAGATATAGGAGTCTATACCGAATTGAATCCTGTTGTATTGGGAATTTGGTACCGCGGCCTTCCGGTTAAATCGAATCAATACCAACACCCCAATAGAGATTCGTTCTCTGCACTCATTGGCTTTCAAACAGGAAAGTACAAGGTTGGATACAGCTATGACATTACAACATCGCAGCTCGCGGTTGGAAACACGGGAGGTTCACACGAGATTAGTTTTACCTATCTCTGGGCGAACAACAGAAACATGCGAAAAGTAAAGAGAAGAATTATTCCTTGCGCAACCTTTTAGTCGGCAATTCCCATTGTCTTCAAGTGACGTGTGTGTGAACGCACGGCAGCGAAAACAGTTCCGTATTCGTTGTATTGAACTCCGAATTTCTCACAAGTTTCGCGAACAATTTTGTTCAACGCAGGATAATGAACGTGAGAAATACGAGGAAATAAATGGTGTTCAACCTGGTAGTTCAAACCTCCAGTAAACAAGGTGATAAGTGGATTTCTTGTTGCGAAATTGCTCGTTGTGTTAATTTGGTGAATGGCCCATTCTTCTTCAATTACACCGTTATTATCTTCAGGGTTATTGAATGAAACAGACTCAACCACATGTGCCAACTGAAACACGACCGCGATAACAATTCCGGTTACCATAGCAACGATGAGATAGCCTAAAATTGCAGCAACTAGTCCTTTAAAAATAATTGGAAGTACAATGAACGTAGTAACATAACTCAACTTAGTCGCCCAAAAAGTGAAATGATTGATGAAAGTGAATTTGCGCAATTTCGTAATACCCACTTGCTGCGTTCTGTATTTCTTCACATCGTCTATCCAAACCCATGAGATATAAGTCAAACAATAAAGCAAATAGCCGTAAATGTGTTGGAAGCGATGAATCTTGTATCTCGGCTGATTCTCATTCGTGCGCATCATCGGTTGAATGTTAATGTCATCGTCATGACCTTCGATGTTGGTGAAAGAATGATGAATCACATTGTGCTTCGTTTTCCAAAGACTAACGTCACCACCAACCATATTCAAGGTGTGGGCCATAAGCTCATTCAACCATTTTTTATCTGAGAAGCTGCCATGTGCACCATCGTGCATAAGGTTGAATCCGATACCTGCCAAAGTAAGTCCCAAAAGCACACAAGCACCAATGTTCATCCACAACGATAGACTTCCAAAAACAAGTGAAATGTACAGTGTGAAAAAGCTAGTTAATAATACAATAGCTTTAACAATGATAAGCCCGTTGCCCCATCTGTTGCGGCGTGTAGCATTGAAATATGAATCAACTCCGTTTTTCAAATGGTCGAAGAAAGGAGTGCCTGCGGTTTTAAATCTTATGGTGCTCAATTGTTTTGTTTTTTTCAGTAGTTCACAAAGTTACCAAACATTTACTTCACGCTCCAATTCAATGCCGTATTTATTCTTGACATCAGTCATAACAGCAGTGCTCAAGGCATAGATTTCATGGCCTGTGGCACCACCGTAATTCACCAA
>Ga0247722_10000836_pt1 | contig 17932 bp, 14 predicted proteins | sample MSEWelMarce3H_FC_FD_189094 | JGI IMG/M metagenome (GOLD analysis project Ga0247722, IMG submission 189094) | Subsurface sediment microbial communities from gas well in West Virginia, United States - MSEEL Well Study Marcellus 3H_FC | ecosystem: Environmental > Terrestrial > Deep subsurface >... | reverse complement strand
TTTAGCGAGTTCGGCGGCCAGAGCCTGTAATTTTTGACGGTCCATTGTGATGCCTGACATGAAATATCCTCGGGAAGAGGTTAATCGGCCAAAGGCATTTACACAATTTTAGTTACAGGCTCTCAGTTTGCCGTTTACATACTCAATAACGATGCAATTACCTTCCGCGTCATGAACCACGCAATGGAGTGGTGGTACAAACTTCCACTGAGGGAATACCACATTCGCAACTACAATCTTGCCGATATTTTCTTTCACTTCCTTCACATTCTGAAATTGATCTAAAAGCCATGAGCCCAATTCCCACGGAGCAATCGTAATATTTTGATCAGAAGAAGGGTTATAAGTCATATAATCTGCAAAGGTAGGGAAGTAGAGCAAACCAATAGCCAAACCCTTTTCATTCAAACCATCTGCAATAAATGGCTCGTGCAATCCATTAGCCCCAACACTCGCATATTTACTTTCCCACTTAGCCCCTTCTTGATCACTTACAGGGGTAGTTCCTGTTCTAGCGAAGTGTCGAGGAACCATAATCACTGCAGATTCCATATCAGTACTAAACTCGTTTGTTCGAGCATATACAACAGTGTCATCTTTCTTTGAAATAAGCCTGATACTTGTACACATATTTATAATCTCACTTTAGAAGTTAATCATTCAGGAATACACAATCAAACACCTTGCTCACATAAGTATTTAGAGACTGGTAAGAGTTAAAACTATAGGCATTTACTTAGCAAAAAAGAAAGTTTTATGTAAAATAAAATAAATAAATCTTACAAAATATCTATAATATTCTGTAAATAAGAGTAATTAACCACCCGCAAAACTAGCTCACTTTTAAGTAGAATTTTCTCGTAGTCTTTGATGAGCTTCTACATAAAAGCCGTAGGCAACTCATAACGCTAGATTATGGCGATTTTAAAGCAAGCCGAAGTCGGCTTGAGCGTTCCGTAAAAAGTCGGCATTACTCTTCTCCGTTTGATCGGGGTAGATGGTCATGTAAACCCGTCGCACGGTCTGTGTGTGCGAGTACTTTATCCTCGCCCAGCCATAGCGAAAAATAAGTAGCTACGCGCCTCTTCATCCGGCATATTTGGTAGGTACTTTATGTCGATATGTAAGTAACCTGACTCATCATCCTTAAACGTCTTGACGACCTTTTGCTTATTCTCATCCTTGGGGATTAAGTTCTTGAGATCATTGACGCCATGACGTTTAAAGCAGCGGTAAATCCCCGCCCGTGAAGCCGCTGGATGAATGAATTGGTGGGTAATGGCGGCTTGTAAGTGATGTGGGCAGTGTGACAGGTTATGCGTTTTGCTCCGTGACTTCCACTTTCGCGCGGTGGCTTTGGTTGTGTTGTATAGGCTTGCCAAGGCGTTAGCAGAGAGAGGTGAGGCCTGCATTTCAGCACGAACACGTGGCGTTGTACGGGCTTGCGGGTGGATCTTGCTTATGTGGAGGCCTTGGGCGAAAGTGACGGAATTAGATCATGGATGATGTCTTTGGCAAGCAACAAGGGCCAGCTACGAATAGGGACATGATTACCGGAAACTCGACAGATATAGATATCAATGCGAGTCTTTAAAGCTTCATCATTTAGGTGTTAAATACGTTACAAAATAAAATGCTTAGGATTTATGCGATTTGGGTTTTACAATGCTTGCCAAAATAAGAACTTAGGCAGAAGCCTAATAAATGCAACATTGCGGATATCAACAATTTGTAGTTACTGATTTATCTCGGCTAGTATCTCTCATCATCTCAGGCTCAATGCGCTTTGAGTTGTTACACCTACACAAGGATATTCATATGAGTTTGCAAGATTTGGCCCCAGACTACGTTCGCTCGATTGCTCCGTATCAGCCGGGTAAGCCTGTTTCTGAATTGGCCCGTGAAGTGGGTTTAAATCCAGAGCAAATTGTAAAGCTGGCTTCAAATGAAAATCCATTGGGCATGGGTAGTAAGACTCGCGCTGCAATTGAAAAAGAATTGGCTGAATTAGCCCGTTATCCTGATGGCAATGGTTTTGAATTAAAAAGAAAAATTTGCCAAAAATATAATGTAAAAGCAGAGCAAATTGTGTTGGGTAATGGCTCCAATGATGTATTGGAATTAATCGCGCATGCCTTTTTAGCCCCCGGTGATTCTGCGGTGTTTTCGCAATATGCATTTGCGGTTTATCCATTGGCGACTCAAGCCGTAGGGGCGCAAGGCATACAAGTGAAGGCACTAGACTATGGTCATGATTTAAGTGCCATGCTGGCGGCTATTGTGCCAAGCACCAAAGTAGTGTGGATTGCCAACCCTAATAATCCAACCGGCACCATGGCAAGGCCGGGTGATTTGCTTGAGTTTTTACAAAACTGCCCAAAAAATGTGCTGGTGGTATTGGATGAGGCTTACACCGAATTCTTTACCCCAGAAAAGCGCCCAGATTCAATCAAATGGTTGAAAGACTTCCCTAATCTGATAGTGGTGCGTACTTTTTCTAAAGCTTTTGGCCTAGCAGGTTTACGCGTGGGTATGGCGATGACTTCGCCAGAGGTGGCAGATATGATCAATCGCGTACGCCAGCCGTTTAATGTCAACAGCATCGCGCAAGCCGCAGCTACGGCTGCGCTGGATGATGAAGAATTCCTAAAAGAAACCTTGCGCGTAAATAGCGAAGGTATGGCGCAATTAACAGCGGCCTTTGTGCGCTTGGGTGTGAGCTTTATTCCTAGCCAAGCCAATTTCATTGCCTTTCATTGTGGCGATGCCGCAGCGCTTAATTTATTTATGCTGCAACGCGGCGTGATCATTCGCCCACTCGCTCCATACGGCCTGACCAACACCCTGCGTGTTTCGATTGGATTGCCCGCAGAAAATGCCCGCTTTATTGAAGTGCTGGAAAAAGCATTGGCCGATTAATCAACCATCACAATAATTAACTGATGTTACGCAGGCCTTTAGGTGGAATGCGCTCTGCAGCTGATTGAGAAAATCCTAACCCATTGATTGTTCATAATGGGTGTGTAACATCAGTTAATAAGTATTAATCGCCTGCAATAACTCCGCCTCTAAAGCACGCGATGCGTGCTGATCTTTCAGTAATTCGCCACTAATCAAAAAATTATCTTCTGCTCGCTCGCCCAGCGTCATGATTTTTGCTGATTGAATTTCAATATGTCTATTGGCAAGTACGCGAGCAATGGTGGAGAGCAAGCCGGTTCTATCTCCAGCCGCAATTGATAGCACATGGTATTTGCCACGCTCATCCGCTCTAATCATTACATGGGGTTGAATAGGGAAGTGCTTTAATTGCCGTGAAATACGAGTTTTATGCACGCAGGGCAGCGGCAATGATTTTTCTAATTGTTGGCTAAGCTCAAACTCGATATAGCTGATTAAATCGCGGTAGTGATCCACGCGATTATCTGGGATATAAATATAAAAGCTGTCCAGCGCATAGCCGTTTTGAGTTGTGTGGATATGCGCATCAAAAATGGTATAGCCTGCGCGTTCAAAAAAGCTGCAAATTTGCGCAAATAAGTCATTTTTATCCACGCTATACACCATCACTTGCAGGCCTTCGCCCGATTCTGAAAGCCTAGCCCGTACAATAGGCTTGGCGGTGTTAACGCGAGAAAATAACATACGGGTGTGCCATGAAATTTCTTTTGCATCATGCCGTAAGAAATACACGGTATCGAGTACTTTCCAGAAATCTTCATGCGCATCTTGGCGTAAGCCATGCAGACGAATGAGTCGCAATGCTTCATCTTGGCGCTCTTCTAGCCAAGAGCGGGTTGGAGCGGTCTGGCTACTTAATAGCCGTTGGGTGGCTTTAAATAAGTCTTCTAATAGTTTGGCTTTCCATGCATTCCATACCTTGGGGCTGGTGCCACGAATATCGGCAACAGTCAGCAAATAAATAGCCGTTAGCTTACGCTGATCCCCCACACACGCCCCAAACGCTTGAATGGTTTCGGGGTCATATACATCTTGTTTTTGAGCGACGGACGACATCGTGAGGTGGTGCTCAACCAGCCAAGTGATGAGTTGGCTATCCTCGCCGGAAAGCGGCATGCTTTGGCACCATTTGGCTGCAATCTCTTTCCCTAGTAAAGAATGATCACCGCCACGGCCCTTGCCAACGTCATGAAATAACGCGGCGAGATATAAAACCTCAGGCCTATCGAATTCGGCTAATAATCTGGAACACATTGGGTATTCGTGGGTAAATGCATTTACGGCAAAGCGCCGCACATTGCGTAATACCATTAAGGTATGTTCATCCACCGTGTAAACATGAAATAAATCATGCTGCATTCGGCCCACAATTTGCCCAAATTCAGGAATAAATCGACCTAATACGCCGTATTGATTCATTCGGCGTAATACCCGCGTTAAACCACGCGGTTGCCTAAAGATATCAATAAAAAATTGTTTATTGATGGGATTGCTACGGAATCCATCATCAATCAGAGATCGGGCGTGCCATAGCGCCCTAAGCGTGGCGGGGCTAATTTCTTTGGCATCGCGTATGCTTTCTAATTGCCAAAACAATTCTAAAATAGTGGAAGGAGCGCGCTCGAATACATCGGGCGAGGTGATTTCAATGGCCTCGCCACGTAATTGAAAGTGCGCATTAATTGGAATAATCTCTACGCCAATTTGCGAGAATATCCGCGCGCGCAATGCCGAAATTAAGAGCGGTGCTAATTGGCTGATAATCCGGGCGGCACGATAATAGGTGGCCATTAAAGCTTCACTGGCTCTGAGGCGAATCGAGCCTTTTGCGCCATCCTCAAATTTAAAACTACTTGCTAGTGCGTGTTGATAATCAAAAAGGATACGATCTTCGCGGCGCTTGGCTAACCAATGTAATTGGATACGATAGGCTCGTAATACTCTTTCGGCATTTTCTAATTTGCTGATTTCTTCTGGCGTTAGCATCTCTAGCGTAGCTAAAGCATGCCAATCACGCCCTAAGCCTTGGCTGGCGGCAATCCAGCCAATTAAATGTAAATCGCGCAATCCTCCCGGCGCTTCTTTAATATTAGGCTCAAGATTATACGTGGCGTTTTGAAAGCGCCCATATCGCGCTTGCTGCTCTAATAGCTTTGCTTCAAAGAATTCTTTGGTGTCGATATAGCGATGCACCGTGGCATAAAATTCGCTAAAGCGCTCGGCATCTCCCACCAATAGCCGCGCCTCTAGGATGGTGGTTTGCACGGTAATGTCTTTTTCTGCCTCGTGCATACAATCGGCCGTGGTGCGCACTGAGTGGCCCACTTCAAGGCCAATATCCCACAGCTCGCCCACAAAGATTTCCAGCTTTTCTAAAAGGGCAGGGGAGGGCAAATCGGGTAATAAAATCAGTAAATCCACATCTGAGTAGGGAAACAACTCTCCACGGCCATAGCCTCCAACGGCCACCAGCAGCACCTCATCAATAAACTGATGCCTGCCCCACAGCTCGCTTAAAGTGCGATCAGTCAGCTGCGTCAGCCCCGCCAGGATAGGCAAGGCTTCGCTTGGGGTATCAAAGCGTTGATGTAAGGCTGCTTTATCAGCAGCATATGAAGCTCGGATGGCACTGACAGGACGCATAACTCAGCCAAATGTAAGGTGGTGCTGTAGTTTATAGGAGAAAGGGGCGGGGAGTGGCGGCGGATAGGATGGCTGTGTGTAAGTGGGTTCTATGCTGTTACATCTTTTGAGCTTTTTGCGCCGTCAATTGATTTATACAAATCAGCATGATGCCTTGAATCGGCTTGAATTCAGGCGGTTTTCCGCCATTAAATACAGCCTGATTCTGTAGTTTCGCCATCATTGGTGTCAGATGAATAATCAGCCGTTAGTGGTTTTTTCTTTGTAAGCAAGGGTTTGCAATGTAGTTGGCCTGTGTCAGCCTGTTGGCAAGCTAATTGCTAAATAGCTAAGGGAAGCCTGTCAGGCTGTCTGCCTTTACATTTTAGCTACGGAGTTGCAATGATGAAATTCACTTTGATCGCATCGCTGGCCATGACTTCCTTTTCTGCTTATGCCGCAGAGGATGTGATTCGTCTTGGTAATCTTAAGTTCGCCCATTACGGCGCGGTATCGTATATCAAGGAAATCGCACCTAAATGCGGGATTAAGGTAGAGGAGAGGATGTTTGCCAAGGGGCTGGATATTATGCCAGCCATTATTGCGGGCGAGATTGATGTGGCGGCCAGTGCGGCGGACGCGGCCATTGCCGGGCGTGCTGGCGGCGTGCCGGTGTATGCGGTGGCGGGCTTTGCTAAAGGTGGGATCAGGATTGTGGTGCAGCCGGGTTCTGCCATTAAAAGCGTGGCGGATTTTAAAGGTAAATCGGTAGGGGTGGCGCGCGGCGGCGCGCAGGAGCTGGCGCTGTTGGCGGAGCTGGCTAAGGCGAATCTGAGCTGGTCTGAAAAGCCGGGAAAGGATGTCAAAATCGTTTATCTGCCGTTTGCAGATTTAAACCAAGCGCTGATGCAAAAGCAAATTGATGCCATGTCGCAATCCGAGCCGCAGGCTTCGCAAGCGATTAACAAGGGTTTTGGCGTGGAATTGCTGAAGCCTTACGACAGCCCGATGGGCGAGCCGATACGTACCATTGTGATGAGCGAGAAGCTTTACAACAGCAATCGACCGTTAGCTGAAAAGTTTATGAAATGCTTTGTGCAAGCCACCAAAGCCTTTATGGATGATTCTAAACTCGCCGAAAACTATGTGCGCAGCAATATGTTTAAGGGCCAAATTACGGTGGATGATTATCAAGATGCCATCGCTAATTCGCCGTTTTATTACAACCTGAGCGTTGAGCATATGCAGATCACCACCGATTTTATGGTGAAGTATGGCGTGGGCAAAATGGTGAAGCCGCCGGTGGCCAAAGAGTGGGTCAAGCTGGATCTGCTCGATCAGGCCAAGAAATCTTTAAGCGTGAAATAAGGGCAATCCGATGAATAAAACATTATTCGCCCGTGCCGTGACAGGGCTTTGGTTGCCCGTAGTCTTGATTGCGCTTTGGCAGGCTGCAGCGATGGCGGGCTGGTTAAACCCGCAGATTTTGCCATCCCCATGGCAGGTGGTGGTGCGCTGGTATGCGTATTTATTGCCACTGGAGGCTTATGACGCCAGCCAAAGCAGCTATACCGCTTGGTTGTTTTCGGGTGAGATGATCCACGATGCCATCGGCACGCTGTATCGGGTGATTGTGGGCTTTGCGATTGGCGCTGGGCTGGCTTTGCCGCTGGGTTTATTAATGGGGGCTAGCCCACGGGTGTATAGCTGGTTTAATCCCATGATTCAGGTTTTACGGCCGATTCCACCGATTGCCTATATCCCGCTCTCCATTTTATGGTTTGGCCTTGGTAATGCCCCAGCGATTTTCCTGATTGTGATTGGGGCGTTTTTTCCTGTATTGATGAATACCATTGCCGGAGTGCGTCAGGTGGATTCTATTTATCTGCGTGCGGCGCGTAATTTAGGCGCAGGCCAAAGCACCTTGTTCCTGAAAGTGATCTTACCGGCAGCCACGCCGTATATTCTGGCCGGTGCGCGTATCGGGGTGGGTACGGCGTTTATTGTGGTGATCGTTTCAGAAATGATTGCGGTAAATAACGGGCTGGGTTTCAGAATCTTGGAAGCGCGTGAGTATTTTTGGTCAGACAAAATCATTGCAGGCATGTTGACCATCGGCTTATTGGGCCTTGCGATCGATATGGCGATGAATAAACTCAATAACCACTTGTTGCGCTGGCACCGCGGCCTGGAGCACTAATCATGACGGCACAAATCAAAATAGCGCAGGTGAATAAAGTTTTTAAAACGCTAGGGGATGATGTGGTGGCCTTGCGGGATATTAATTTAGAGATCCCCAATGGGCAGTTTGTTTGCCTGCTTGGGCCATCGGGCTGTGGCAAATCAACCTTGCTCAACGCGGTGGCTGGGTTTTCTCATCCAACAAGCGGCAGCATCACCGTGGATGGTGCGCTTATTAAAGACACTGGGCCAGATCGCGGCATGGTGTTTCAGGAATACGCGCTGTTCCCATGGATGACGGTTGAGCAAAATATTGCCTTTGGCCTGACTATCCAGAAAATGCCGCAGGAACAGATTGATAGCAAAGTGGCTGAGCTGTTAGAAACGCTAAAGCTGGTGGAGTTTCGCAAGCGTTTTCCTAAGGATTTATCTGGCGGCATGCGCCAGCGCGTAGCCATTGCGCGTATTTTGGCGCTCAATTCGCCGATTATGCTGATGGACGAGCCCTTTGGCGCGCTGGATGCGCTCACCCGCCGCAGCTTGCAAGATGAGCTGCTTAAAATCTGGCAGGAGCATAAAAAAACCATTCTGTTTGTCACCCACAGCATCGAGGAATCAATCTATCTGGCCGATCGCATCATTGTGCTTACTTACCGCCCGGGCACGGTAAAGCGCGATGTACTGGTGGATATTCCAAGGCCGCGTGATCCTAGCTCGGCCGAATTCAATGCGCTTAAACGTGAGCTTGGTGCGCTGGTGATGGAAGAGCAGCAGCGCCATCAGCAGGCGGAGCTGTGCGGCTCGAGCTCTGATTAAAGATGCTTAAACCAGCGCGATATTTCTGGATATTGGCGACACTTTGTTTGGCGGGCAGCCTGTTGTGGCTGGCCGCCAGCTGGAGTGAGCGCAGCGCGCTGGCGCAATTACGCACGGCTGGTCAGCATCGCCTCGATGTTTACACCGGCAGCTTGCGCAATGCGGTAGAGCGCTACACATGGCTGCCCTTTGTTTTATCCAGCCAGCGTGACCTAGCCGATTTACTGCGTGCTCCGCAAGATGCAGTGCTCTTGGAACGGGTCAATCGCCATCTAAAAGCGGTGAACGATGCGGCGCAGGCCTCGGCGATTTATGTTTTAAATGCTGAAGGCTTGGCGTTGGCATCCAGTAACTGGGATACGCCACAGAGCTATATCGGCAATAACTATGCGTTCCGGCCCTATTATCAGCAAGCCCGCTTAGGCTATGCAGGGCGCTTTTACGGCGTGGGCTTTACCACGCAACAACCTGGTTATTTTTTATCTTATCCAATCAGAGATGGCGAGCGGGTGCTGGGCGTGGTGGTGGCTAAAGTTAGCCTCGATGCGCTGGAGAGCAATTGGCGGGTAACCGGCGAGCGCATGCTGGTGAGCGATAAAGACGGCATTGCTTTTTTAGCCACTGATCCGGCTTGGAAGTGGCACACCTTGGCCCCCTTGCCCAGCTATACGCTGCGATATATTAAAGAGAGCCGCCAATATGGCCGCAATATTTTTCCAGAGCTGGCTTTGTTAAAGCAGCAGCGCTTGGATGGCAATACCCAATTGGCACGCTTTAAAACAGGTGGTGATCAAGCCGATGTGCTGGTGCAAACCGCCAAAGTGCCTGATCTGGGTTGGCAAATGGTGCTGTTTACGGATCTCACCCCCATCCGGCAGGGCGTGAGCCGTGTCTTGCTTGGCACCAGCTTGGGTCTATTGGCTTTGCTGGCTTGGTATTTATTCTGGCGGCAAAGGCGGCGGCGTATTCGAGATAATTTGCGCGCCAGTCAAGCGCTTAAACAGGCGCATGATCAGCTAGAACAAAAAGTCGCGGCGCGTACCGATGATTTACTGGGGGCCAATACCCAGTTGCAGCGCGAAATAGCCGAGCGTATTCGCACCGAGCTTGATCTGCGTGCGGCTCAAAATGAGCTGGTGCAAGCAGGCAAAATGGCCGTGCTGGGCCAGATGGCCGCCGGTGTCACTCATGAGCTTAATCAGCCGCTGACGGCCATGCGCGCCTTGGCCGACAATGCCAAATTGCTGCTGGAGCGGGGCAATATCACTGAGGTAGCAGGCAATCTGGTGTATATCAGCCAGCTGACCGAGCGCATGGGCAAGATCACCGGCCAGCTGCGCTCTTTTGCCCGAAAAAGCGATAATCGCGCCGAGCCGGTACTGCTGAAGCAATCCATTGCCAATGCGCTGCTGTTGCTGGAGCAACGCTTGCGCCAGCAAAGGGTGGCGTTAAATATCGAGCAGCCCGATCAGCTTTGGGTGCTGTGCAATGCGGTACGGCTGGAGCAAGTGCTGATTAATTTACTCAGGAATGCCTTGGATGCGGTAAAAAATCAGCCTGATGCTCAGATCACGCTGGTGGTGCAGCAGATGGAGGGCAGAGTAAAAATAAGCGTACTGGATAATGGCTCCGGCATTGCCGAAGAGCAGTTGTCTAATGTGTTTGATCCCTTTTTTACTACCAAGGGCGACGCTGAGGGTTTGGGTTTGGGCTTGGCGATTTCGCTATCGATTGTGCGTGATTTTGGTGGCAATTTGCAGGCCAGCAATCGCACAGAAGGCGGGGCTTGTTTTGAGCTGGAATTACTTGCGGAGCAGCAATGAAGGTCTTATTGATCGACGATGAAGCAATGATCCGCCACGCAGGCAGCCAAACGTTGGAGCTGGCTGGCTTTGCTGTGGAAACCTTTGCCGATGCCGAATCGGCCCTGCCGTTTTTGCAAACCGACTTTGCTGGCGTGGTGGTGTGTGATGTGTGCTTGCCGGGCTTGGACGGTTTGCAGCTGCTGGCTAAAAGTGTGCAGCGGGACGCCGAGTTGCCCGTGGTGCTGATTACCGGCCACGGCGATGTGGCGATGGCCGTGCAGGCGATGCGGGATGGCGCTTATGATTTTATCGAAAAGCCTTTTTCATCCGAGCAACTGATCGAAGTAGTGCGGCGGGCAGAAGAAAAACGCAAGCTGGTGCTAGAAAACCGCCAATTGCGCCGTGAATTAGAGCGCAGATCCGGCATAGAAGGGCGCTTGCTGGGGCGTGGTGCAGGCATAGAGCAATTGCGCCGTCGCATTATGAATATCGCCGATACCGACGCCGATGTGCTGATTATGGGTGAAACTGGCACGGGTAAAGAGCTGGTGGCGCGTTGCCTGCACGAGCACAGCCATCGCGCAGCGCATCCCTTTGTGGCGCTTAATTGCGGCGCGCTGCCCGAGCAATTGTTTGAAAGCGAAATCTTCGGCCATGAAGCAGGCGCATTTACCGGCGCAAGCAAGCTGCGGATCGGCAAAATTGAATACGCCAATGGCGGCACGCTGTTTCTGGACGAGCTAGAAAGTATGCCGCTAACGCTGCAAGTAAAGTTGTTACGGGTCTTGCAAGAGCGGCAACTGGAACGCCTTGGCGGCAATATCAGCATTCCGGTCAATTGCCGCGTGATCGCCGCCAGCAAAAGCGATTTAAAGCTATTGAGCGATCAGCAGCAGTTTCGGCTAGATCTTTACTATCGCTTAAATGTAGCCACGCTGAATCTGCAGCCCCTGCGGGAGCGGCGCGAAGATATTCCACTTTTATTCGAGCATTTTGTCCTGCAAGCCGCACTGCGCTACCACCGCCCCGCACCGATCGTAGACCCAGCTCGGATGCGGGAGCTGATGCTGCAAAGCTGGCCAGGCAATGTGCGCGAGCTGCGCAATGTGGCCGATCGCTTTGTGCTGGCGCTGCTGGACGATCTGCCCGCCAGCGAAGCCGCGCTTGATTTACCTTCTTTAGTTGAGCGCTTCGAAAAAAATCTCATCGAAGACGCCTTGTTAAGAGCCGGAGGCCAAATCACCGCTGCCAGCCTATCCCTCGGCCTACCGCGTAAAACGCTGTATGACAAAGTGAAGAGATATCATTTGGGGGTGGGTGAGCTGGGAGGGTAGGAATCGACTCTAGAGCCGGATTTTTCTTCAAATAGAGTTAGGTACTGGGATATGTTGTTGTTAAGTTCTTTGTCTCCAAAAGCTTTTGCAATGAGACCAATCGACATGAGCTCTCGATAAAAACGGTGCCATGCATCGTCAATATACTCGTTCATTCGAGGGGTTCCTTTCATTCCAGACAAATAGAAATGAGCCGGTTTTCCTCCATACATATCCATTATTTGTGGTGCGGAGGCATGAATGTAGCCAGAGTACACGCTGCTAATTGTTTCACCAACGTCGTGTATTAGTGATGGATTTTGATGATCGTGGATATTGATTGAGTAGGATCGAATTTTCCTTCTTGGAGGCATGTCGGGCTTTTTGTGCCTAGCAAGAGTGTTTTTGGGGTTAGGGAATTCTTCGGCAAAAAATGCTGTCAGGTATTTTTTGTGTAAGTCGGTTGTATTGCCCGTTGTTAATGCTAGAGCGAGAAATGAAATGTCTTCGTGTATTTCATCCAGAACACGATGAAGTGTAGCTTGCTCTTGTAGTTGACCATGAGAAAGCAATATATCTATAGCCCGTAAGCTAGAAATGGATCGGGCAAGTTTTAGGATTAGAGCTTGATGTATTGATTGTTCGACATATCTGAATACATACCCATCCCTCCACTTTTTTTGTTGAGGCGGGGGAACTTGGCATTCGAGATGGAGAAATGCACTCTCCATTACAGCCAGAGACTCGTGAAATAAATGGCGCATATGATAGATACCCCCGCTTATATTGTTTAGCACTCGTCTTTGCTCTGTTGTAGTGGGCTAATAATTATTAGCCACACTATGTGGAGTACTTACTTCACCGCATCCTTAGGTTTATCCAACAAGCGGATTTCTTCTTTTAGCCATTGCTCATCTTCAGAGCCCACTTCCAGCAAGATCAGTAGTTTATTCCACCACTCTTTAGCGGCGGCTTTGTCGCCGCGTTCGACGGCGGCGCTGCCGGCTAGCATCAGGGCATCAGGCTCGCTGGCGTTGACGGATAGTGATTTAACTAATAGATCAGTTGGCTTTCCCTTGAAACTCTTCTGCTCAATGGCGAATACGCCTGCAAAGCGGGCGATTTCACCTGCATCTTTTTCAATGGCGGGCCATGCTTTTTCGTAAGCACTGATCGCTTCCGCGTAGCGGGCTTGCGATCGATAGCTGCGTGCCAGCATTAGCCAGCCTTGCTGATCGTTCGGCTCTAAAACCATCCGTGCTTCAAGCTTTTTGACCATGGCGGCGATTTCATTTGGGCCGATATTGGGACGCTGACGCGTGCTTGGGTCGAGCGCGGTGGGCGTGCCCAGCTTGAAATACAGCCCGCCTGCGGCTAATGGCAAGATAAGTAGCATCGTGATGACTAGGCCACGCGCAGATCGCTCGTTCAGCGTTGGGCTGGCGTTGCCGACTTCGTTGATGAGGCGGCTTTCGGCCTCGATGCGGGCGATGACGTGGTCGGATTCGCTCAAACGGCCATAGCGTAAGTCTTCATCTAGCTCGGTCAAAATGGTGTCGTGCAGGGCATAGCGCGCGCGGCGAATATCACCGGCTTGCGAGCGGCCTTTGAGTAGCGGCCAGATCAGCGCGGCTAGTGTGATGACCACCATCAGTGCGCAGATGATGGCAAAGAGGGAGAAAGGATTCATGAGGATGTGCTCCCTTGCGAGCGGCGATAGGTCGACTCAATGAAGATATGGTTTGAAATAATTCTCCAATATGGCAAGCCGTCATCCCCGAATGGTTTTGTCGGGGATCCAGCCGTGCTACTGGATTCCCGCCAAAGGCACGCGGGAATGACGGAGTTTGGAATGTGGAAAATTAATAATGATCTAATCCTGGCGATAGCTAGTGTAATCACCACCATCAGTGCGCAGATTAGGGTAAATAAGCCCAAGTGCGATGTGTTCATTGCGTGTCCTTGCCATTGTTGGTGCCATCAAACTCTGCTCGCAAAGCAGCCAGCTGGGCCGGATCGACCTCGCTGGGGGCGGCCTTTCGGCGACGGATTTGCCGCAGCAACAGAAACAAACCAATTAAGAGCAGTAGCGGTGGTAACAGCCATAAAAGCAGCGTTCTGGCTTTGAATGGCGGCCGGTAAGTGACAAAGTCACCGTAGCGATCGGTCAGGTGGCTGATGATTTGCGGGTTACTGTCGCCAGCAGCGATGCGCTCCCGCACTTCGCGGCGCAGATCTTCGGCCAGCGGCGCACGCGAGCTGGCGAGGCTTTCATTTTGGCAAACCAGACAGCGCAGCTCGGCTGATAGTTCGACCAAACGTGCATTCGCAGCAACATCGCTGGCAGCAGGCGCCGCTACCTTGGCAAAGCTGAGCGCAGGTAGGATAAGGAGGATGAGGGCTGCTCGTTTTAATAAAACCCTAAGATCTGCAGACACAGAGGACGGGAAGAACACAGAGCTCACAATCGAGTTAACCCAAGAATGTTTTTCTCTGTGTTCTCTTTTAGCTCTGTATCTACAGATCTTTTTGACCTTAAATTTTGAAAATATATTTCTCATAATCGTGCCTTTTGCAGCTCAGGCAGAAGGGTGTTTTTAAAGATATCGGGGGTGACTGCGCCGATATGTTTGTAAGCAATATTACCGTTTTTATCGATTACAAAAGTCTCTGGTACGCCATACACGCCGTAATCAATGCCCACTCTGCCATCCCTATCCGCCACGACTACGTTGTAAGGATTACCACGGTTTTGCAGCCATTCTTTGGCATCCTTATCTAAATCTTTATAAGCCAAGCCAACGATGGTGACTTTGTGCTCTGAGGCAATGCTGTTGAGCACCGGATGCTCCTGAATGCAGGCGCTGCACCATGAGGCCCATACATTGAGTAACCACGCTTGGCCCTTGAGGCTAGCTGGGGAGAACTGCCCTGTGGCATCTAAGCGATCAAGCTTAAATTGCGGCGCAGGCTTGCCGATCAGCACGGAAGGGATTTCACGCGGATTAAGCGTTAAACCCGCCGCCAGCAACAGCGCCAGTGCTGCAAAAATAATTAAAGGAGCAAAGCGTTTCATTAAAACTTCCTAAGCTGCATAAAAGGTCTGTAGACACAGAGGACGGGGAGAACACAATGTTGAAAAACCTAAGTCTTGAACCACGGAGGGCGCAGAGAACACGGAGTTACACGGAGAAAACCAATGCCTTGAGCAACGTTGAGTTTGTGTGTATCTGAATCTTTTTCTCAGTGTTCTACGCGTCTTCGTTTAGCTCTGTGCCTGCAGAATTTAGGGTTTATTCGTCTGTGTGCTTTTTAGCCAAACGCTTTTGGCGATAGCGGCGGTCGGATAGGGCGATGGCTCCGCCCAAGGTCATTAATATGCAGCCGTACCAGATCCAACCCACCAGCGGTTTGTAATGCACCCGCACCAGCCAGTCGCCAGTGAATGGGTTGTTGCCTAGTGGCTCGCCAAGGGATACATAGACATCTTTGAGCGGCGTATGGTGAATCGCCGCTTCGGTCATCGGCATTTGGCTGGAGAAATACTGGCGTTTCTCGGGTTGCATTACGCTGATGGCCTTGCCGTTTTGGCTGAGCGTAAGCTGCCCGGTGAGCGCGGCGTAATTGCTGGCTCGGGTTGATTTTACCGAGTCAAAGCTGAGGGTATAGCCCGCAATATTGTGCGTGTCGCCAAAGGCCATGCGTAAATCGTCTTCATGCTCATAGCTTGACACCACGGTCACGCCTGCTACAAACACGGCAATGCCAAAGTGGGCGATATGCATGCCAGAAAAAGCCGCTGGCACATTGCATAGCGCTTTCCACCATGTGTTGCCATTACGGCGGTTGCTGATTAAGCGGCGGCTCCAGTCACGCACTGAGGTGATCGCCACCCAAAGTGCCACGGCAAGTGCGGCGGCCACGCCCCATTTCCATTGCCCCCAACAAAGTGGCAGCAAGATGCCACCTACAATGGCCAGAATCATCGGGCCGTAATAAGCCAGCCATAGGCCGTGGCCATCTTGGTTTTTCCAGCGCACGCTGCCGCTTAAACCCATGAGCAGCATGGCGGGCATCATCAGTGGAATAAACACGCTGTTGAAATAAGGCGGGCCGACGGAGAGCTTGCCTTGGCCAAGTGCGTCAATCAGCAGCGGGTAAAGCGTGCCAAGAAAAACCGTGGCGCAGGCGACCACTAAAATCACATTGTTGGCGAGCAGCAGTGCCTCGCGTGAGCACCAGTTAAACGCGCCGCCGCCTTCTAGCAAGGGCGCGCGCCAAGCATAAAGCGCCAGCGATGCGCCGATCACCACGCAGAGGAAAATCAAAATAAATAAGCCGCGCGCAGGATCGGTGGCAAAGGCGTGTACCGAAGTCAGTACGCCAGATCGCACTAAAAAAGTACCTAAAAGCGAGAGCGAGAAGGTGCCAATCGCTAGCAATACCGTCCAGTGCTTAAAGGCATTGCGTTTTTCGGCCACGGCCAGCGAGTGAATCAGCGCCGTTCCGGCCAGCCAAGGCATAAAGGAAGCGTTTTCAACCGGATCCCAAAACCACCAGCCGCCCCAGCCCAATTCGTAATAAGCCCATGCACTGCCCAGCATAATGCCTAGCGTGAGCGACACCCATGCGGCGGCAGTCCAAGGTCGGCTCCAGCGCGCCCAGCTGGCATCTAAGCGGCCAGAAATTAGCGCGGCCACGGCAAAGGCGAAGGCGACCGAAAAACCGACATAGCCCATATAAAGCAGTGGCGGGTGAAAAATCAGCCCCAAGTCTTGCAGTAGCGGGTTTAAATCTGCGCCATTACTCGGTGCGGGAAGCTGGCGAATAAATGGGCTGGAAGTGAGCAATATAAACAGGTACAGGCCACTGCCTACCCAAGCTAACACGCCGCTCACCAACGATTGCACCGAGAGAGGTAGATTGCGTGCAAACACCGCCACCGCTGCACCCCAGCCAGAGAGCATCAACACCCAAAGCAGGAGCGAGCCTTCATGCCCACCCCAAATAGCGGCAAACTTAAACCAGACAGGCAGCAGGCTGTTGGATTGCCGCGCGACATAGCGAATCGAAAAATCGTCTTGCAAAAAAGCCGTGGCCAGCAGCGCAAAGGCCGTGGCGGTAAGGGCTAATTGCAACAGCGCCGCTGGTCTGGCGATGCGCATGGCGGGCAGCCACTGCTTAACCCCGCCCCAAATCCCCAGCGTGCCCTGCACCAGCGCCACCAGTAGCGCCAGAATCAGCGTGAAAGTACCTAGTTCACCAATCATTGTTTTTCCTGTAGTAAAAAGGCTTCAGCTTGGTTTGATGCGAAGCTAAGTCTTGAACCACAGAGAGCACAGAGGACACAGAGAAAACCTGATGCTTTTTGGTTTTCTCTGTGGTGCTCTGTGATCTCGTTTTACTCTGTGGTTTAAGGTTTAGCTCCGATAATAAGGGCGTTGTATGGCTTAAACGCATCGCAAAAAGAGAGCAGAGGGTGGGCGCGTGGGCATAAATTGTGCCTACCCTCTATGTTTTGGTTTTATCCGTGTGCTCTGTGTTCTGTTATTAGCTCGGTGTCTACAGACCTTTTAAATCTTTTTATCTGCCGCTTTCTGATGTGCTTTGTTTACTGCATCTTGCGCTTCGGGGGGCATGTAGTTTTCGTCGTGTTTGGCGAGCACTTCGGTGGCGGTGAAGATGCCGTTTTCCCAACTCCCTTCGGCCACTACGCCTTTGCCTTCTTTAAATAAATCCGGCAGCAAACCACGAAATTGCACGGGGATGTTTTTATCGGTGTCGGTCACTGTAAAGCGAATGCTCACGCCATCGCTTGCGCGGATCAGGCTTTTATCCACCACCATCCCGCCCAACCTAAAAGCTCTACCATGCGGCGCTTCACCATTGATAATTTGCGTTGGCGAGTAAAAAAACACTAAGTTTTGGCGAAAAGCATTCACTACAAAAAAAGTGACCAAAGCCAGTGTAATTAAAGCACCCACAATCCAAAATATACGTTTACGTCTGGGGGACATGGGTTTCTCCTATTTGTTGATGATTCTTAGCGTGTTGCTGTCTGTGTACTAAGCCGCAACGCAAAAGAGGTCTTTTTAGTGCCTTCGGTACGGTGATTTTGGTGCGGGAGTCCCTCGGGGCATAAGTATCTACACAACTCTCCCTATGAATTGTTGGGTAGATTTTTTCAATGCCGCCAACTCATCTTCTGAATACGCCGAGAGCACTTCCTGCATC
>Ga0247722_10000835_pt1 | contig 17945 bp, 18 predicted proteins | sample MSEWelMarce3H_FC_FD_189094 | JGI IMG/M metagenome (GOLD analysis project Ga0247722, IMG submission 189094) | Subsurface sediment microbial communities from gas well in West Virginia, United States - MSEEL Well Study Marcellus 3H_FC | ecosystem: Environmental > Terrestrial > Deep subsurface >... | reverse complement strand
ATGTACCCCCCAACCCACAATCGCTTGTATTGCTTAACCAAATTTACCGACAAAAGGATTATGCTTTTTTTCGTGGCCAATGGTGGACATTGCCCCATGCCCTGCAATAAATTGATAATCATCAGGCAACGTAAATAACTGTTGTTGAATCGAATTGATTAAAGTCTGATAGTCACCACGCGGAAAGTCAGTGCGACCAATACCGCCATTAAATAATACATCTCCCACTATCGCTAATTGACTGGCATGATGAATAAACACGACATGACCTGGTGTATGGCCTGCACAATGGCGCACTTCTAATAACAAATTACCCACGTGTACCGTATCAGCCTGTTCCAACCAACGGTCAGGCAAAAAGGCTTGGGCAGGAGGAAAACGAAACATCATCGCTTGTTGTGGTAACATATCCAACCAAAATTGTTCTTCTCGATGTGGCCCTTCAATTTTTACTGCATAATGTGCGGCCAATTGTGCGGCCGCCCCCACATGATCTAAATGACCGTGAGTTAATAATAGTTTGGTGATTTTAACATTGGCCTTGGCAACAGCAGCGGTTAATTTGGGTATATCGCCGCCTGCGTCAATCAGAGTGCCTTGCATGGTTTCGTCACACCATAACAAGGTACAATTTTGTTGAAACGGGGTCACAGGAATAATCTGATATTGTAAAGCCATGTTGGTATCCGTCAAAAAATATAGGACTTACGCATTTTGCCAAAATTAGCGCGTTTTGTGAGCATAAAGGCTTTGAAAATGCCTGAACCGCGTAAGTCCCAAAATAGTGCTTATTTGCTTATAGATAATGGTGCATTAAAATACGGCCAATGCCAAGCGTGCAAGAAAAGCCCCAGAATTGGCTATAACAGTTATCCTCAATAAAGCACATTTGTAGTAGTATTCGGCGATTTTAAATTTTCCTCGATGGTGGAGCAAATTATGCCTTCTTTTGATGTTGTGTCTGAATTGGAAATGTATGAAGTTAATCATGCGGTCACTAATACCACCAAAGAAATTCAAACCCGTTTTGATTTTCGTGGCTCAAATGTCAAAGTCGAGTTAAACGAAAAAAATAAAGAAATCAAACTAACAGGCGAGTCTGACTTTCAGGTAGAGCAAGTTTATGCCATGCTCGAACTGCATTGTTTAAAACGTAAAGTGGATGCTCAATGTTTAGATCCGCAAAAAATGACCGCTTCGGGCAAAGAAATGCACCAAATCGTCAAGCTCAAGGATGGCTTAGATAGCGATACCGCCAAAAAAATTGTCAAAATTATTAAAGATTCGGGCATTAAAGCCCAAGCCAGTATTCAAGGCGAAAAAGTGCGCGTCACTGATAAAAAGAAAGATACCTTGCAAGCTGTGATGAATTTACTCCGTGAGCAAAAGCTCGGTCTTCCGTTGCAATTTAACAACTTCAAGGATTAACTATGTCTAATCAATTAAAACGTGTGGTTGACTCGTCCAAATGGCTGCCTGCCAACATTCGTGCTGCTGTGGTTTCAAAAATTTTGGGCAAAGTTGTCCCTTATGTAGGAACATCAGGCTTATTGTACGAGGAAATCTCTTCCGAGCGCGTCATCGTTAGCATCAAAAATCAACGTAAAGTACAAAACCACATCAATAATGTTCATGCCGCAGCAATGGCTTTATTAGCCGAAACTGCCACAGGTTTTGTGGTAGGCATTAACTTACCCGATGACAAATTACCCCTCATCAAAAGCCTCAAAGTCGATTATTACAAACGGACTCAAGGTGATATGCGTGCAGTCGCTACGTTGACACCTGCTGACGTTGCCCGTATTCAAAATGAGCCTAAAGGTGAAGTATTAGTCCCCGTCACTGTCACCGATGAAAGCGGTGGCGAGCCGATTAAATGTGAAATGTTATGGGCTTGGGTTTCTAAAAACAAATAAGCATCTTCAGACTAACCCTTCGACTCCGCTCAGGGAGCATCCCGCCCTGAGCCTATCAAAAAATCTAAGGCTCAATTTCACTTATCCCCCCTTCCCCAGCCTACTTTAATTCGTCACACCCGAATACCAATTAGCTTAATCGCTCAATCTGGCCTCTAATCACCTTTTTCTGTCCCGAAATCACCTGTTATCGGACGCTTGGTATGTTAGTTTAATGAGACATTAAATACTGTTTAGATTTGGCGATCGCTTCTAGATTTAGACCATCAATCGTTAATGCAAGGTAAACATCATGAACATAAGCACGTTACAACACGCCATTATCAAAAAACTACCGCTACGCAAACATATCAAAATCTCTGACTTTGTTAGCACAGGTACTATGCCAATTCGCCATTTTAACTTTAACTTTGATGAAAAGAGTTTTGACGACAGATTTTATTTACAAAAAGAATGGGCGAGTGCCTATTTTTATGCCTTGTCGATTTTTTTGACGTATGGTGAAGAGTTAGTCATTGAAACAGCTCGTTATCATCGTGACTTTATTACTGACCCCGTTTTAAAACAGCGTGTCTCGGCGTTAATTGGTCAAGAAGCCTTACATTCTAAATTTCATAATGAATACAATGACATTATGAAACCGCATAACTTTCCTGTGGGTTTATACCGTTTTTTAGCTGAAAAGGTATTTGAATACACCTTTCTGAAATTTCCTCAGCCACTAAAACTGTCAATGATGGCAGGTATTGAACATTTTACCGCGGTACTTGCTGAATACATGATGAAACACGAAGACCATTTTTATCATTCCGATGATGAAAAAGGGCGTGCTTTATGGATGTGGCATATGCTCGAAGAATCTGAACATAAAGATGTTGCTTACGATGTTTACCAAACCTTATCTGGTAATTATTTGTTGCGCGTGTCGGGCTTTATGATTGCCTTTATCACGATTTTAGGTGGAGTGTCACTGGGTGCATTGTTACTACCTTTCTTACGCAAACCCAGCAATCTGATTAGTCTGAGCTTTTGGAAAGAAGCTAAATCCAGTGCCAGCCTACTATTTGGTTATGAAAATGGTGTTTTTGGTAGTACAACGGCTCATATTTTTGATTATTTCCGTCCTGATTTTCACCCCAACGACCACGACACCAGTGCCTACCTTAAATACTATAAAGAAAAGTTACTACATCCAGAAACTGGCGTATTAACACCATTCTTTGTTAAAGAATTTACGCCTGCGGTACGCGCGGCTTAACCCTTATTTAATACTTACGCGGTTATCGCTGATTTGTTCACATTTACCCCCCTGCCTTCGGCATCCCCCCTTATTAAGGGGGGACTAAGGGGGGTAAAAAATGCGTAAGTCATATTATTTTTTGGAAGTAAATCATGGGTTTATTTAAAAAAACCGTCAAACCGAGTCAACAAGCCTACGCTGTTGTCACAGGTGCAGGTAGCGGTATTGGCCAAAGTTTTGCGTTGGAGTTAGGTAAGCGTGGCGGCACAGTGGTTTGTGCTGACATCAACTTAGCAGCCGCCGAAAAAACGGTCAGTTTATTAGCAGAACTGGGTGCTAAAGGCTTTGCTGTCGCTTGTGATGTTGGCGTAGCCGAACAAGTCGCTGAATTGGCTGAACAAGCCGAACAACTGATGCAACATCCCGTCACCTTAGTTATCAATAATGCGGGTGTTGGTTTGGGTGGTAAGTTTGATGAATTATCACTCGAAGATTGGCAGTGGGTCACTCATGTTAATTTATGGGGAGTGATTCACGGCTGTCACTACTTTGTACCAAAGTTTAAAAAGCTCGGTTATGGCGCGATTATCAATGTCGCTTCGGCTGCTGGTTACACGGCTGCGCCTGAAATGACGGCTTATAATGTCACGAAATCTGGCGTATTGGCGTTATCTGAAACCCTGTCTTCTGAGCTGAAAAAAGCCAACATTAAAGTGAATGTGCTTTGCCCTACGTTAGTCCCCACCAACATCATCAAAAATGGCCGTATCCCCAGTCGTTATTCTGGTCTAGCCGATCATGCTTTAATGAACTTTGCCATGACTACTAGCGATTCGGTGGCCAAACTGACACTTAATCGCCTTGATCAAGGCAAGCTGTACACCATTCCCCAACTGGATGCCAAATTATTTTGGCTAATGAAACGTGCGTCACCGACCTTGTACGCCAAATTATTAGGCTTTTCCTACTCGTTTTTTAAATAGCTTAACCCGACAATATATCGAGATTTATCATGACTCAACACACGCATATTTATGACACCTTTATTGTTGGTGCTGGCATTTCTGGCATTGCTGCGGCTATTCGCTTGCAAAAAGTGGGTTATAACAACTTTAAAATCATCGAAAAAGCCAGCCGTGTCGGTGGTACATGGCGCGAAAATACTTACCCCGGTTGTGGCTGTGATGTGCCTTCCGCGCTCTATTCTTACTCCTTTGCCCCCAGTGCCAAATGGAGTCACCTATTTGCTCGACAACCCGAAATTTTGAATTATTTAGAAGAAGTCAGCGAAAACTTTAATATCAAACCGTTGATTCAATTTAATACGTCTTTAGAGGATGCGCGTTGGGACGAGAGTCGTCATTTGTGGGTATTAGAGACCAATCAAGGTCAATATTTAGCTAAAACAGTGATTTGCGCCACAGGCCCAATTACCGAACCACAAACACCAAAGCTAGACGGCTTGGAAACCTTTACGGGTGAAATGTTCCATTCGGCTAAATGGAACCATGATTATGATTTAACAGGCAAACGTATTGCCGTGATTGGTACAGGCGCATCGGCGATTCAATTTGTGCCACAAATTCAGCCAAACGCCAAAGAATTGTATGTCTTTCAACGGACTGCACCGTGGGTATTGCCTAAACCTGACATGAATCTGAATGATTGGGGTAAGTCTATCATCGCAAAATACCCCGCCATTCAGCAAACTTGGCGAAACAGTGTTGCTCAGTCATTAAATGCCATTAACTTTGGTTTGCGTAATCCTGTTGCCCTTAAACCGCTGAATGTTATCGGTAAACAATTACTCAAACTGCAAGTTAAAGACCCTGTGTTGCGTAAAAATGTCACGCCCAACTTTACAGTCGGTTGCAAACGGATTTTATTTGCCAATAACTACTACCCTGCTTTACAAGCGGCTAATACACGTTTAATTCCTCACGGTTTAGTCAAGGTCGATGGAAACACCGTTGTCGCAGCTAATGGCGAGCGTCATGAAGTGGATGTGATTATTTGGGGTACTGGTTTTGAAGTATCTCATCCACCGATTGGTAAAAAAATTCATAATGATAAAGGCCAACGTTTATCTGAATTATGGAAAGATAGCTCACCCGAAGCGTATTTAGGTACTAACCTAGAAAACGTACCCAACGCCTTTTTAATGCTCGGCCCGAATGTCTTGGTTTATGATTCTTTTATTGGCTTGGCCGAAGCACAGCTGGATTATATTGTCGATGGTTTACAGCAAATCAAAGCCCAAGGCATTAGCAAATTAACGATTAAGCCAACGGTGTTACGTCACCATAATCAAGAAGTGCAAAAGCATTTACAAACCACTGTTTTTAATAGCGGCGGCTGTAAGAGTTATTACTTAGATGCCAATGGCCGTAACTTTGCGGCATGGCCTTGGTCATTGGCAACACTGAAAAAGCGTTTAAGCTCATTGAATTTGCAAGACTACGATGTCAGTTATGCTGCTAACTCCTCTGCTCCAGCAAAAACCAAGACCAAACGCAAAACTAAAGACTTAGATATTGCTTAAAGCGCAAAGCCTCACCATACAGGTGAGGCTTTATCTATCAATGACTCTTACTATCATCATCCAAGGTTTCAATCAAAGCGATTTGCAGCCGTGAATGCAATTTGACAAATCGTCCCCACAACAAAGGAATTAACAAAGCAAAGAGCAAAATCACAATCCACAACCATTTTGCTGGCGGCAAAATACTCGCACTTAATACCGAGACCAATAATAAAATAATCAGAACCGAAATAATCGGTATGACTTCAGAAATCATTTTACGGACAGGCACAGTATATTGCCCTGCTCGCTCGGGACTCACACTCATTTCGGCCAATAACATACTCAAGGCTTTGAGCTTACGATAGGCAGCGATTAAAAATGGTAATGATAATAACAATGCTCCGCTCCAAATCACTGCTTTTTCCAAACCTTCGCTCAGCACCAAAACGGGTAAATACTTTTCTAAAATATGAGCAAAATGCGCGCTCATTAGAAAAATAGCGATAACCAAAGCAAAATTAACCAAGGCATGAATAATAATCCGCCGTATCATTTTGGCTAAAATGACGTTATCTCCTTGCGGCTGAATACTTTGCAACCACACCGTATAGGCACTCCCTACCTGTTTCACCCGACTCGGCAAAATACGGCTTAACTGATGCGAGAATCCATCAGAAGACTTAATTAAATAGGGGGTTAATAACGTGGTAATGGCAGCTACCGCCACCGCAATCGGATATAAAAAATCGCTGGTGACTTTTAAAGCCACACCCAACGAGGCGATAATAAATGAAAATTCGCCGATTTGCGCCAAACCCATACCAACTTTGACCGAAGTACGGGCATCTTGCCCCGCCAAAAACGCCCCTAAACTGCAACTAAGTACCTTACCCACCACCACAGCTAACGTAATCACTAAAATGGGTAAGGCATAATCAACCAACACACTGGGATTAAATAATAAACCAATTGCCACAAAGAAAATGGCACTAAACATGTCACGGACAGGCTCAATTAAATGTTCTATTTTTTCGACTTGTCTTGATTCGGCAATAATCGCACCAATCAAAAACGCGCCTAATGCCATGCTATATTCAAGTTTAATCACTAACAAACAAAAACCAAACAACAAGCCCAATACCGATATTAATAACATTTCGTTGCTGCGAAAATTATCAATATAATTTAACAAACGCGGAATTGTTAAAATACCCACAATCAACGACACAATAATAAATAGCGTTAATTCGCCTAAGGTGGCAAACACAGCCGTTGTGCTAACATGACCACTGGTAGCAATACCTGCTAGTAATACCAAAATCGCAATCGCTAAAATATCTTCAATAATAAGTACCCCAAAAATTAATTGGGCAAATTTTTCATTTTTTAAATTTAAACCATCCAACGCCTTAATAATAATCGTGGTTGATGAAATAGCTAACATTGCCCCTAAAAATAAGGAATCCATTGTTTGCCAACCAAAGGCACTGCCAATTTGATAACCAAGCCAAATCATCACCGCAATTTCGGTAATCCCTGCAATTAACGCCGCCATACCCACTTTGGCTAATTTTTTTAGACTAAATTCTAAACCTAAAGAAAAGAGCAAAAACACCACACCCAACTCAGCTAAGGTATGAATGGTCTGTTGGTCATGAATTAACGCAAAAGGTGGTGTATGTGGGCCAATAAGTACGCCCGCCAATAAATACCCCAAAACCACAGGTTGTTTTAACTGATGAAATATCAGTGTCACAATCCCTGCGATGAGCATAATAATGGCTAAATCATGAATAAATGCTTCAGCGTGCATCGGCGTTATACTCCTAAAATTAATAATGTGGCGGTGGTACTTCTTCGCTTACATCGGCAATATTTGATGGCTGTAACGACTTTAATTGCTGATAAAGTAATTTAAACTGCTGTTGTAATAACTCCAACTGTTGTTGTTGGCTAATAATCACTTGATTTAAGGTCTCGACTAAATCCTCTTGAAATGCCAACTTTATTTCTAAATTAGTGATTTTTTCATGGATATCATTCATCATATTTCCTCAAAGAAGTGGATTTTTTTGCCCAAACACGCCAATAATTGTTACCATGCACCGCCTGTCGTGCGTATTCGTTTTTACAAGGTTTTTGCAACATTATGTCTTTACTCTCTTTTCGTGCAGTATCTTTAAGTTTTGGCGGCCCTTTTTTGCTTAATCAAGCCGATTTTAGTTTAGAGCGCGGCGAACGTGTCTGTATTTTAGGGCGTAATGGCGAAGGCAAATCCAGCTTATTAAAACTATTAACAGGTGAAAATAACGCCGATAGTGGTGAAATTAGCCGTCAACAAGGCTTAGTGGTTGCCTCTCTCTCGCAAGAAGTACCACATACATTGACTGGCGATGTCTTTGATATTATTGCCGAAGGTTTTGGTCAATCAGCAAAATTACTACAAAACTATCATCATCAAAGTCATGCTTGTGAATTAGGCGATATGGATGCCTGCATGGAATTAGGCAATATGCAAAGTGATATGGATGCACAAAACTGCTGGGCTTTACAGCACAAAGTTGAGCAAATTTTAAGTCGTATGGAGCTCGATGGCAATGCCGCCTTAGAGTCTTTATCTGGTGGACGTAAAAGGCGCGTGATGTTAGCTCGTGCTTTAGTACAAGAGCCTGATATTTTATTACTTGATGAGCCAACCAACCACTTAGATGTGGCCAGTATTCAATGGCTAGAAAACTTTTTGGCCAGCTACAATGGTACAGTGATTTTTATTAGCCACGACCGTGCTTTTATTGACCGCATTGCTACCCGTGTCGTGGAATTAGACCGAGGCATTTTACGCAGCTTTGTTGGCAGTTATAGCCAATATCTGATTGAAAAACCACAACTTTTAGAAGCTGAAGCCAAACAAAACTCCGTCTTTGACAAAAAATTGGCCGAAGAAGAAGTCTGGATTAGACAAGGCATTAAAGCCCGCCGTACCCGTAACGAAGGCCGCGTGCGGGCGTTAATTGAATTGCGTAAAGAACGTGCCGAACGCCGCGAACGGGTGGGTAATGCCCAAGTGGTGATTCAAGAAGCCGAAAAATCGGGTAAATTAGTCTTTGATATTAAAAATATTTCGGTCAAAGCAGGCGATAAAACCTTAGTACAAAATTTTAGCGCGATGGTGATGCGTGGCGATAAAATTGGCTTGTTAGGTGAAAACGGGATTGGCAAAACCAGTTTAATTCGCGTCATTTTAGGCGAAAACCTGCCCAGTCAGGGCAGCATTCAAGTAGGGACAAAACTTGAAGTGGCGTATTTTGACCAACTCCGTAATCAATTAGACGAAGAAAAAACCGTCCTCGAAAATATCGCGCATGGCTCAGATTTTTTAGAAATCAACGGCGAGCGTAAACACGCCCTCAGCTATTTACAAGACTTTTTGTTTTCACCACAACGCGCACGTACACCTGTAAAAGCCTTATCAGGTGGTGAACGCAATCGGGTCTTATTGGCGCGTTTGTTTAGTAAGCCTTCTAATGTCTTGGTCATGGACGAACCAACGAATGACTTGGATATTGAAACCCTAGAGTTATTAGAAGAACGGTTAATGGCCTATCAAGGCACGGTATTATTGATTAGCCATGACCGTGCTTTTTTAGATAATGTCGTGACTGATACATGGGCATTTATGGGTGATGGTGTGGTTGAAGAATTTGTGGGAGGTTATCAAGATTGGTTACGTCAAACCGAAAACCGTCAAAATAAGGCCAATCTCAAAGCCACCAAAACTCCCGAAAAAACACAAACTGATGCTGCTGACGCACAAAACAAAGAAAAACTCACAAACACAAAAGCCAAACTAAGTTACAATGAGCGACGAGAACTTGAGGCTTTACCCAAAAAAATAGCAGCCTTAGAACAAGAACAACAGTTATTACAACATCAACTCAGTGATGCCAATTTTTATGCTAAACCCGCAGCAGAAGTGTTGCTCACCAATCAGCGTTTGGCGGCTATCGAAGAGGAACTGTTAGTATTACTTGAACGATGGACTATTTTAGAATCTTAACCAACAGAAATATGCTTGGTATTGAGTGAGGAGAACAGAATGAAACGCGGATGGCTTGGTTTAGCAGTGGTCGCCAGTATGACTCTTGGAGCGTGCGCCCATCATCCCTCCCCCCAAATGCAAACTTTTTATCATGCCCCCTCGCACGCTTACTCATTGAGTTTAAGTAGCCCTGCTTTAATTGGCGAAGTGAGCATGAGTGAACAGTGTGAGCCTTACGGCGGCAGTGTTAATTTGTGGGATAGCAAAAACCGTTTTTTTCGTGTTGATTACCTCAATTTTATTGAGCATCCTACCGTACGTTCACCCTCTTTTGCTAATGACCGCACCCTTAATGAATTAGTCATGGGGCATTATCAAGATAATGTTTTGCCCAAACAAGCCAATCTCGTGAGTCATAAAGTGCTATTCCGTGACACGGTAAACAGTAGCATGGGCGAAGGCTTATTAACAATTCTTAGCTTTGAAATGAACAAAAACGTACTTCCTAAAGACGTACTTGATAATACGGTTTATTACGGATTTTTCGTGTTTAGACGCGGTGACTTTGCCTATATTGTCCAACATCGCCAAGAAATTTATCAGCCCGAACGGATGAAAGCGATGCTTGTGACTTTAGCCGAAGGCATGAGTATTCCTGGCAAAAACTTTCTTAGCAAAGAAGTTAATGATTTGAGCGTAGTTGATAAAGTGTTTGGTTCACAAGCCGAAATTGACTCATGGAAAAAAGCTATGAAATGTGACAATAAACCTAAAACTTAAGTAAACGCACTGAAGCGTTACTTATAATAGTTGTCGGTTTTTTAAGTCATGTACGCATGGATACACGATGAACACTTTTAGTCTAAAAATTTCGCCGTCTTTTGCGCTTAATGTCCGTGTCTGGGGTGAGCAAAATACACTTGCCCCCACTATTTTAATGGTGCATGGCTTTCCTGATAACAGTTTGATTTGGCAAAAAGTTGCCGAGCGTTTAGCCCCGTTATTTCGAATTGTGGCTTATGATGTACGCGGTGCAGGCGAATCAAGCGTACCTAAAGCCACCGCAGATTATAAAATCTCGCACTTAGTCGAAGATTTAGCGGCAGTTATTGAGCATATTAGCCCCAATGCGCCCGTACATTTAGTTGGCCATGATTGGGGGTCTATTCAATGCTGGGAGGCAGTGACCACCCCCTTACTACAAGGCAAAATAGCTTCTTTTACCTCTATTTCTGGCCCTAGTTTAGACCATGCGGCTTATTGGATACGACAAGGACTGTTAAAAGGTTCGGCGCAATCAAAACTCAAAATTATCAATCAATTAGCGCATTCTTGGTACATCGCAGCCTTTCATTTGCCCTTAGCCAGTAAAGTAACTTGGCGCATTGCTTTTAATAAATGGCCAGCTCGCTTCACCAAATTTAAGCAACTACACGGCGAAGATTTTGCCTCACAAGCTAATGATGGCGCACAGGGGGTCAAACTCTATCGTGCTAATTTTATTGAGCGTTTGTTTAAACCACAACAACGCATGACGGATATTCCCATACAACTGATTATTCCGACCCGTGATAAATTTGTCACAGCAGGTTTATTTGATGATTTAGGGCAATGGGCAAGCCGTGTTTGGCGACATGAAATTGAAGCAGAACATTGGGTACAACGCACCCATCCTGATGAAATTAGTGCTTATATTCGTGAGTTTGTGGCGTTTATCGAACATTAAAACCTTTCTTCTTATGACTTACGCGGTTATCACTTATTTATACACTAAATCCACCTAACCTCCTTTTTTAAATGAGGGTTGGGGAGGATTTTTAAAACGCGCATGTTCGGTAAAATGCGTAAGCCCTGTCCTCCTCCTTGAGGATTGGGCAAGCTCATCAGCGTAATGCTCCTACATAATGATGAGCCACTTCTTCCTCCACTTCCTCAACATTGACCACTACTGACTCTAAAACAGGCATATCAGGTAAAGTCTGTGCTTTACGTTTAAATGGCCGTAGTGTCATACTGAAAAAATCCTCCTTTTCTTTTTCCGTAACTGGCTCTGGCACAGCAATCACTTCTGGCTCTTTTAATACTGGCTTGTCATCACGTGCTAATAAGCCTTCAAAACGCGTGACGATATCTAAAATTTCTTTGTCAGTTTCCTGTGCCGCCAATTGTAAAATCTCGCGTGCATATTCTTTATTTTTAGCCATATACACGGCATCTACTACCCGACCAGAGCGGCGCATACGCACATATAACTGAGAAGCTAAACTAAAAAATTCAGGATTAATAACTACTTCATTCATGATGTCATACTCCACATAATCGTGACTTACGCATTGCTACGCGATTAAGGCACTTGTTCGCCGTGTTGAGTTAAATCTAAACCGAGTGCCTCATGCTCTGCATCAACACGTAAACCTATTGTCCAATCAATAAGGCTTAAAATAATCCACGACACAGCCATGCTATAAAACAGCGTCACAAAAGCACCAATCGCCTGTATGCTGATACTCGCATCAACACCCGACAAATGTTTTTGGGCAAAAATACCCGTCAATAACGCACCAACGATACCGCCAATACCATGAATACCAAACACATCCAGCGAATCGTCTGCACCTAATAATCGCTTTAAACCTGTTGCACCCCAATAACAAGTGATGCCTGCAACCACGCCAATAATTAAAGCAGCTTTGACCTCAACAAAACCCGAAGCAGGAGTAATCGCGACTAACCCTGCCACTGCACCCGAGCATGCGCCCAATAATGAAGCCTTACCACGCCGCAACCACTCAATAAACATCCATGCTAAAGCACCTGTAGCGGCAGCAACTTGAGTGACTAACATGGCCAAACCTGCTCTGCTATCTGCAGCTAATGCGGAACCCGCATTAAAACCAAACCAACCCACCCATAACAACGATGCACCAATTAAAGTAAATGCTAAATTATTAGGAAAGAATGGCTCACGGCCATAACCTTTTCTTTTGCCGAGCATATAAGCACACACCAAACCTGCTGCCCCTGCATTGATATGCACCACTGTACCGCCTGCAAAGTCTAAAGCACCCATTTTGGCCAACCAACCACTTGGCTCCCATACCCAATGAGCAACAGGCGCGTAAACAAATACCGACCACAACACCATAAAAATTAAAATTGCACTAAAACGCATCCGTTCGGCAAATGCGCCCGTAATTAAAGCAGGGGTAATAATGGCGAAGGTTAATTGAAACATGACTAATACAGACTCTGGAATGGTTGGTGCGACATGACTCACACTGACTAAGCCTTGCAGTTTGTCAAAACTCATGCCTTCTAAAAAAATACGTTCAAAACCACCCAAATAAGGCGTAGAACCTGCGGTAAAAGCTAGGCTATAACCGACCACTACCCACACCACCGTTACTGCCGCACAAATGGCAAAGCTTTGTAAGGCGGTACTCAACACATTTTTTTTACGCACCATACCTGCATAAAACAAAGCCAAACCCGGAATGGTCATCAACAAAACCAATGCTGTGGCTGTCAACATCCATGCTGTATCTCCTGCACTAATTTTATCTATTGTGGTGACGTAAGGGGCTGTTTCTGCAAGAGCTAAGGTTGGCACGCACATGATCGTTGCGAGCAATAAGTAACGCAACACATCAACTGGCCGTTTCATGAGGGATAACTCCAAATTCGTTTCTGGTAAATATCCTGCAAATTTAAGGCCAGTTTTACAGATAGTTTATGCTTTATTTAGGCTCATAACGCACAATAACGGTGCTACGTCTATTTGCTTGTTTTTATTTATTTCTTTGTCACTCTAGCACCGAATCTGCTAATTAAGGGCTTGAGACGCTGCAAGACAGCGCATAAGAACACGCAATCAGTAAAAAGTAACGCGCCAATTTAAAGCACGGTCAAATAACCTGCGTTAGTTTATGACTAGGGAGTTCCCCTCTTTTTTAAAGAGGGGTTAGAGGAGATTTGCAACACGCGATAATCGCGTAAGTCTTTAAATTAGGACTTACGCTTTTCACCGAAATTAGCCGTGATATTTAGCACTTAATTCATGTACGGCTTCAATAAATGCGTCTGCATGTGCGGGATTGGTAAATTGGTCAATACCATGTCCTAAATTCATCACATGACCCTCACCATGACCAAAGCTGGCCAAAATTTGTGCCACTTCGTCACGAATACGTTGCGGACTACCATACAATACCGAAGGATCCATATTACCTTGTAAGGCCACCTTGTTACCGACACGGTTACGCGCTGTGCCAATATCAATTGTCCAGTCCAAGCCCAAGGCATCTGCACCTGTTTGTGCCATGCTTTCTAACCACAAACCACCGCCTTTGGTAAACAAAATGACAGGCACTTTGCGACCATCATGCTCTTTAATTAAACCATCAACAATTTTTTGCATATAGGCCAATGAAAAAGTTTGATAAGCGGCAGCCGATAATGCCCCACCCCAACTATCAAAAATTTGCACTGCTTGCGCGCCTGCACGAATTTGTGCGTTTAAATAATCAATAATCGACAAAGCCAATTTATCTAATAACAAATGTAAGACTTCGGGTTGTTGATACATCATGTTTTTAGCAGCACGAAAATCTTTACTTGAGCCACCTTCAATCATGTATGTTGCTAATGTCCACGGACTACCCGAAAAGCCAATTAACGGCACACGGCCATTGAGTGCGCCACGAATAGTGCTTACCGCTTTAATGACATAATCCAAATCGCTTTCCGCTTTAGTAATCGGTAAAGCTAATACATCAGCTTCGGTTTTTACGGTCTTTTTAAACCGTGGGCCCTCACCTGTTTCAAAATACAAGCCCAAACCCATCGCATCGGGAATGGTCAAAATATCCGAAAACAAAATCGCTGCATCTAAGGCATAACGCTCTAAAGGTTGAAGAGTCACTTCACAGGCTAAGTCATGGTTTTTGCACAACGCCATAAAGTCACCTGCTTGTTGACGTGTGGCACGATATTCAGGCAAATAACGTCCTGCTTGGCGCATCATCCAAACAGGTGTGACATCAACAGGTTGGCGTAATAAAGCGCGTAAAAAGCGGTCATTTTTGAGCTCAGACATAAAAAACCTTTTTAAGAAGAAAGATTAGGACTTACGCATTGCATCGCAATTAGCGCGTTTTGTGAACTAAAAATCGTTGCAAACGCTTATTTAGTGAATAAATAAGCGATAACCGCGTAAGTCTTGAGAAAACAAGATTATTTTTATACGAATTATCGCACATTTTGATGAGCATAAGGACAATGACGGCAAGCATTACCACAACAATAGCCGCGTTTACGGTGATACCATTCGGTAAAAACATAATTGCCATTTTCGATATAATAATCAATATCTTGGATTATCTCTTTATTTTTATATTGATTAGGAATCGCCATTTTTACAGGATTATTTTGCAAAAAATCGTTAACTTTTGCTTTGATAATCGTTTTTAAACACTCAGGACAACGGCAATCTTGATCTTTTTCTATAGATAGAATCGCTGGATATTGGCTACACCAACAAGGTTTTTGACTGCTGTTACCACAGCCAAATGATGTCCCACACATTGAACAGTTTTTTTTCATTATTAACACTCTATTCACTCAATAAAAAAGGCGCATTTCTGCGCCTTTTCTATCAACATTTAACACGCATTAAATGTCTAAATAATCCAAAATCCCTTCGGCAGCTTGGCGACCTTCCCAAATGGCTGTTACTACCAAGTCAGAACCGCGTACCATATCGCCACCCGCAAAAATTTTCGGGTTAGTGGTTTGGAACTTAAACTTAGCGGCTTCGGGCGCAAGCACACGACCACTATTATCTAAGTTAATACCAACATCAGCAAACCACGGTGCAGGACTTGGGCGGAAACCAAAGGCTAAAATCACCGCATCGGCTTCTAAAACTTGCTCAGAGTTAGGAATCGGCTCAGGGCTACGACGGCCACGCGCATCAGGCGCACCCAAACGGGTTTCGACTACTTTAACGCCAGTCACACCACTCTTTTCATCGCCCAAAATGGCAATCGGTTGACGATTAAATAAAAACTGCACCCCTTCTTCACGCGCATTATTTACTTCACGGCGCGAACCAGGCATATTTTCTTCATCACGACGATAAGCACAAGCAACAGACTCAGCACCTTGACGAATTGAAGTACGGTTACAGTCCATTGCGGTATCACCGCCACCTAAGACCACCACTTTTTTACCTTTCATAGAGATAAAATCGTTAGCGTCTTTTTCCCAACCATTATTATGGTTGACGTTGGCAATCAAAAAGTCCAAAGCATCATAGACGTTGGGTAAATCTTCACCCGCAAAACCGCCTTTCATGTAGGTATAAGTCCCCATACCTAAAAATACGGCATCAAACTCATTGAGCAAATCGGCAAATTGTACATCTTTGCCCACTTCGGTATTTAAACGAAACTCAATACCCATATCGCTAAAAATGGTACGGCGGCGGGACATCACCGTTTTTTCCATTTTAAATTCAGGAATACCAAAAGTCAGCAAACCACCGATTTCGGGGTTTTTATCAAAGACGACTGGTTTAACGCCGTTACGCACTAAGACATCAGCACAACCCAAGCCTGCTGGCCCTGCACCAATAATCGCTACGCGCTTATCTGTCCATTGTACTTTGGACATATCAGGCCGCCAGCCCATCGCAAACGCAGTATCGACAATGTATTTTTCGGTGTTACCAATGGTAACCGCACCAAAACCATCATTTAAGGTACAAGCCCCTTCACACAAACGGTCTTGCGGACACACACGGCCACATACCTCGGGCAAGGTATTAGTTTCGTGGCACAATTCAGCTGCACCAAAAATATTGCCTTCGGCAATCAATTTTAGCCAGTTGGGAATATAATTATGAACAGGACATTTCCATTCACAATAAGGATTACCGCATGCCAAACAACGGTGTGATTGGTCGGCTACTTCTACTTTGGTAAAAGAATGATAAATCTCTACATATTCGGCTTTGCGTACCGATATATCTTTTTTTGCGGGGTCATGCCGCGCGACATCTAAGAATTGAAAGTCGTTATTTAGGCGTTCTGCCATGGCTTTGCCTCAAAATATGTCTAGCTAGGTTAGCTTATAATTCCTCCCCCTAAATTAGGGAGGAGGAACTCACATGAATTACTGTGGGTTAGCACGAGTGTTTTTTAGCAACTCTTTGATGTTAGCGGCCTTAGGCTTGACTAACCAGAATTTACGTTGATAAGTCTCAAACTCCACTAACAGCTCTTGACCCCATGCACTGTGCGTTTCATTGACATATTCGGTTAATACCGAACGCAAATGATGACGATGAACTTCCATTGGCTCGGTACTAATACGGTGTATTTCGATTAGCTCGTGGTTACAACGGTCATAGAAGTCGCCTTCCAAATCTAACACATAGGCAAAGCCGCCTGTCATGCCTGCACCAAAGTTAAGGCCAGTTTTGCCTAATACCGTGACCAAACCACCTGTCATGTATTCACAACAATGGTCACCTGCACCTTCAATCACGGCATGTGCGCCTGAGTTACGCACCGCAAAACGCTCACCCGCCGTACCTGCGGCTAATAACTTACCACCTGTTGCCCCGTATAAACAGGTATTACCAATAATAGCTGTCTCTTGGCTTTTAAATGGCGAACCTTTAGGTGGATAAATAACCAACTTACCACCTGTCATGCCTTTACCGACATAATCGTTGGCATCACCTTCAAGCGTTAAGTTTAAACCACCTGCGTTCCATACCCCAAAACTTTGACCTGCTGTGCCTGTTAAATTGACAGTAACTGGCGCATCACTCATACCTAAATCACCATGAATTTTGGCAATTTCACCACTTAAACGCGCACCAATCGAGCGGTCACAGTTGCCGATTTTAAAGCTAAATGTGCCACCTGCCTTGTTTTGAATCGCAGGCAACATCTGTGCGACCATTTTTTCGGCCAAGATGCCTTGGTCAAACGGTGCATTTTTAGCTTGCAAACAATATTGAGGTTTGTCAGCACTAATATGGTCATTTTTTAACAACGGCATTAAATCTAAATGCTGTTGTTTTTCAGTTTGACCTTCAATCATTTCTAATAAGTCAGTGCGGCCAATTAACTCAGCTAAAGAGCTAACGCCTAATTGTGACAACCAATAACGGGTTTCTTGTGCGACAAACTTAAAGAAGTTCATCAACATTTCTGG
>Ga0247722_10000834_pt1 | contig 17947 bp, 16 predicted proteins | sample MSEWelMarce3H_FC_FD_189094 | JGI IMG/M metagenome (GOLD analysis project Ga0247722, IMG submission 189094) | Subsurface sediment microbial communities from gas well in West Virginia, United States - MSEEL Well Study Marcellus 3H_FC | ecosystem: Environmental > Terrestrial > Deep subsurface >... | reverse complement strand
CCATTGTTCAGCGCCCGGTATATTGCCTTGTGTCCACCATTTAGCTTTCCAATCTTTTCCGGCATAGTTCACCGTCTGGCCCCCTGTGTATACGACAGAAGCACTCCATGTAGGGGCCGAGAAAGCTTGCGCGGCGACAAAAGCAGCAGGTATGGCTGCCAGCATAAAGCGACTAAGTTGCGACATAATTTTTAAGTCTCCATCCATCTCTATGAATTGGCGTTATCTACAAGCATCAACTGGTATTAACGAAGTAAATACGGATCTATTATTTTTGTAAGAAACACAAGAGAAAATCGCCCATAAACTTTAAATGTAAGCGAATTGCATATGTGTAATACTGATTAGTAACCATGCTTTTTTTCTTGTCAAGAGCTTGAAAAAACATTTACGCCAAGACAATAAAAAATGCCATCGACTCTCAAAAAAAACTACATCCTCGCTAGGACACAAACAGATGACTCTCAAAAAAATTGATACAACTCTTTGAAATAAATAGACTCACATAAAAACACTAAACCCACACCAGAGAAAACAAAAACAATAAATGTAGTTACTAGCTAAAAAAAATGTAGTTGATATCAAAAAAACATCTGCATTTTTGCTACAAAAACACCTAACCACATAATTAACCTTATTGAATACATGTAAAAAAACTTTCGATTACCTTTCCAATAGCCTCAAGTCTGATTGCCGTTCCATACTCAATATCTAATCTTACAAAAAACCAAAAGACCACTAAAATGGCACAGGCATTGGCTGAAAAGTGGATCCATCAAAAAAATGATCGTGATCAATACCTTGCTGATCTGCGCTGCATCTGATAGAAACTCGGCTAACTCTTTCAATGCCACTCCCTATGCTGATCCGCAAACTATTTAAATTTGAAAACGCGCACATCGTCCGCAACTGCTCTAGCGAGCGCTGTCGCAGCTCGATCCACGGCCATAGCTATCGGGTTGAAATACTGCTTGAAGCGCACGCGCTTGATCACGGCCAGATGGTGTATGACTTTGGCCTAATGAAAGGCACCATCCGTGACGTCGTGGACGCCTTTGATCATGCCGTGTGTTTTTGGGATAAGGACGACGCGGAATACATCCGTCTATGCAAGCAGTTCTCTAGCCGCTGGATTGCGATGCCGGTCTCCCCATCTGCAGAGCAGTTTGCCCGCATGTTCTTTGTAATTATCGATGCGCTACTACAGCAAACGGTGATGGCCAATGGCGAGGCCGATGTAAAACTGCACTCGGTGATCGCCCATGAGACCGATACTGGCTACGCCCAAGCCTTCCGTGAAGATGCGGCAAATGAGCGGATGGGGATGATTCGTTTAGAAAATGTGGTGTTTTCTGAGCAATGCCAAGCAGAATGGAAAGACCCTGAAATGTATAACAAGCTGCTAGCTGGCGGCCACTTCGCTAACCCGCCAGTACCAAGACAGGTTGAGATTTAAAAGCTCACAAAACAAAAAAGCGCGACCTAAGGGCCGCGCTTTTTTGTTGCTAGGGCTAATCTTCAGCCTTACATTTCTACCTGCATCCCCATCTCAACCACCCGATTTGGTGGAATTTTAAAGAAGTTAGTCGCGCGGGCCGCATTACGGCTCATGATGGTAAATAGGTTCCTACGCCACCAGCTCATCGCTGGGTATTTAGCCTCAACAATCGTTTCTCTAGAGAGGAAGTACGACGTTTGCATCGCGTCGAATTCCAGCTCGGGCTGCAATAACTCAACTTGCGCCAAAATTGCCGGCACACTGGCTTCTTCTTTAAAGCCATAAGTCGCAATAATTTGGCAGAAGCTCTCACCTAATTTACGCACCACTACACGCTCACGCGCGGCCACATAAGGAATATCTGTGGTCAGAATAGTCATAAATACAACGCGCTCGTGCAGCACCTTATTGTGCTTTAAGTTGTGCAGCAAGGCGTGCGGCACCGAATCGCTACTCGCAGTCATAAAGATTGCCGTACCTTCTACACGTTGCGGAGGGCTAGACTCCAGCGCCTCGACGAAACCTTCCAGTGGCAATTCACCATCATGCATACGCTCGCTGAGCAGCTTGCGGCCAAACTTCCATGTTGTGAGTAAGGCAAAAACAATCAAGCCGATAAGCAACGGGAACCAGCCCCCCTCGTGCAATTTGAGTAAATTAGCAGAGAAAAACGCAAAATCAATCACCAATAAGAACAACAGCACAAACCAAATAAGTACACGCTTAACGGTAGAGGCACCCCGTCCTAGCACTATAAACGCGAGGAGTGTAGTGATCACCATGGTGCAGGTCACGGCAAAACCATAAGCTGCCGCTAGATTACTAGAGGTGCGGAATGCCAGCACCAGCAGAATCACCGATACCAATAAGAACCAATTAATTTGTGGAATATAGATTTGGCCAATCTCGTTTTCAGAGGTGTGCTGAATCTCCATACGCGGGCAAAAGCCAAGCTGCACAGCTTGACTAGTCATCGAATACGCACCCGAGATCACCGCTTGCGATGCAATCACCGTGGCACACGTTGCCAGCACGACCAAAGGGGCTAATGCCCAACTAGGCGCCATCAAAAAGAATGGATTTTTAATGGCCTCTGGGCTGTGTAGTAACAAAGCCCCTTGGCCAAAGTAATTGAGCACCAAGGCAGGCAAAACCAACATAAACCAAGCATAACGAATAGCTGGCCGACCAAAGTGGCCCATATCCGCGTATAAGGCTTCAGCTCCCGTCAAAGACAGCACCACTGCGCCAAGCAGAACAAACGCTAAGCCTGGCTCTGAAGCAAAAAAATGCACCGCATGAATCGGGTTCATTGCTGCCAAAACATCTGGAGATTTAATAATATTCCAAATCCCTAGCGCGGCTAAAACACCAAACCAAATCAGCATAATCGGGCCGAAGAGCTTACCAATGCTGGCGGTTCCCTTGGCCTGTACCATAAACAGTGCGATCAATACAATAATGGTAACGGGGATAATATAGGCATCTAGCTGATGCGAAATCACACCGATCCCTTCTAGTGCTGACAGCACCGATACCGCAGGGGTAATCATGCTATCACCGTAAAATAACGCCGCGCCAAACAAACCCAAGCCAACAATGATTGCGTATTTACGCGATCCTGGCTGCGCCGAGCGCAAGGCTAAAGCCATCAAGGACAACACACCCCCTTCGCCACGGTTATCCGCCCTTAAGATAAACACCACGTATTTCAATGAAACCACCAGCATCAAGCCCCAGAAAATCAGGGATAAAATGCCCAACACATTAAAAGCCGACAGAGTTAAGTCTGCATGGTTAAAACACTCTTTGAGCGTATAGAGCGGGCTGGTACCGATATCGCCATAAACGACGCCAATGGCACCAATGGCCAAGCCGGCTATTTTTTTGGGATCGCGATCCAAATTAGATGCAGAAGACATATATTTTAAAGCTCAACAGAAGGTCGGCGGATTATAGCGCTGGCTTTTGCAAAGCAGCTGACTTTTCGGATAAAGTTTGCGGCAGTGCAATATGGGACCAATCAAAAAAAGGTCCAGGATCCGTTTTTCTACCTGGCGCAATTTGGCTATGTCCAAGTACAAACTCTAGTGGATAGTTATGCGCCAATGCCAGTAATAAAGTGTTTAGCATCAAGTATTGAGCCGCCTCAAATGGTAAGAAATCTGAGCCTTCTAACTCGATACCAATCGAGAAATCATTGCAGCGCTCCCGTCCTTGCCAGCTTGACACCCCTGCATGCCATGCTCGTTGCGAGCAAGGTACAAACTGCAACAACTCGCCACTACGGCGAATTAAAAAGTGTGCTGACACACGTAACTTGGCTAACTCTGCATAGTCGGGATGCGCGTTTGGGTCTAGTGTATTGGTAAACAACCGCTGAATATCATCCCCAGCAAATGGCTGGCCAGGCGGCAGATGAATATTATGAATGACCACCATATCCACCGGCATGCCCACACTGCGCTCATCACAATTGGGGCTCTTTATTTTGCGAGCCAGATCGCACCAACCTAAAGCATCAAACTGCATTATTGAATTCCTAAACGATCAAGCCGATAGCGCAGGCTGCGGAAAGTCAGCCCTAGAATCTTAGCCGCCTGAGTCCGATTAAAGCGCGTTTTTTCTAAGGCCTCCAAAATAGCCTGCTTCTCTACCCTATCCATATAATCTTGCAGCGGGTATTTACCGCCTAAATCGCTCTCCGCCACGGCCTCATCGCTGGGGCTTAGCTGCAAATCTGCGGCAGTAATTGCATGGCCATCTGCCAAGGCAAGCGCACGCTCCAAGACGTTTTCCAGCTCACGTACATTGCCTGGGAAATCATAGCGCTGCAGTGCGGTTAGCGCATCACTGGAAAAATCAGGCAAGCTTTGGCCATTAAGCTTCGCCAGCCTAGCCAACACATGACGAGCAATCACTAGCACATCGCTGCCCATTTCTCTTAAAGCGGGCATGCGCAGCTCAATCACATTCAGCCGGTAGTATAAATCCTGCCTAAAACGCCCCGCCTCCACGCATTGGCTTAGGCTTTGGTGCGTGGCAGAGATAATCCGCACATCTAAGGCGTCTTCTGCGGTTGCACCTAATTTGCGCACTGTGCGCTCTTGAATAACCCGCAATAGCTTGACTTGCATCGCCAACGGCAGATCCGCTACTTCATCCAAAAACAAGGTGCCGCTATTGGCAGCATGAAAAAAGCCATCTCGGTCTTCGTTTGCGCCAGTAAATGCGCCTTTTTTATGCCCAAAAAACTCGCTTTCCATCAGGTTTTCTGGGATGGCTCCGCAGTTCACTGCCACAAAAGGATGATTAGCACGGCTAGAGCTGGCGTGAATCAAACGAGCGGCACGCTCTTTTCCAGAGCCAGATTCACCCGTGACATACACCGGCGCTTGGCTTTTCGCCAATTTTGCGATGAGCTCTAAAGCGTGTTGAATCGTGGTAGATTCACCCAGCAAGGGCCGGTCTTGTTGAAGATGAATAGGCGCATCGTCTAGCGCTAGCGCAGATTTAACCAAAGCCCGCAGCTGATCCAGCGCCACGGGCTTGGCCAGATAATCAAACGCGCCAGCTTTTAACGCCGCCACGGCGTTATCGGTGCTGCCATAGGCGGTAATCACCGCCACGGGCACATCCAAGCCTTTATTTTGGATATGCCGAATAATCTCTAAACCCTCGCCATCGGGCATACGCATATCCGTTAGGCATAGCTCATAAATGCCCTGATCTAGCTTGCTGCACGCCTCTTTTACCCCGTAGGCACAATCAACATCTAAACCCATTTTGAGCAGGGTTAATTCAAGCAACTCAGCCAGATCACGTTCATCATCCACGACCAACACGCGCTTACTATTTTTACTCGACTTCCTTGCCATATTTATTCCTAAATTTACGGGCCAACGCAACGCAGTATCATTGCGGCAGCTAGCTGCCTATCAGGTATCGCTGATCAAAACCTAAACGGGCGATTCATAAGGTAGAACCGCGTCTTGGCGATGAATATAGCCAAAGATAATCCGAAAGCACACGCCTCCCAAAGGAGGAGCGATGTATTCCAGCACAGCACCATTTGCCGCGCAAATTTCACGGGCAATGTATAAACCTAAGCCCGTACCTTTTGTTTCGGTCGTAAAAAAGGGCTCAAACAGTTGAGTTTGCGCGTCGGGCGCAACGGTAGGCCCATCATTAACCACATCAATCAACCAATACTGACTTTCACTCCAAACCCGAAAACTCAAACTACCATCTTTCTTTTGGCAATAGCGCCAGCCATTACGGGCTAGATTCCACATCACTTGATGTAAATGCCCTGGGTCAAAACGAATTTCTGCTTCAGCAGGACAATCCAAAGCCAGTACAGCATGGATTTCTTCTTGCAACTTAAACTCTTCAACAAAAATATCCAACCAGTCTGCCAGCTTTATTTGCGTCATTTGCACGCGATCACGCCGATTAAGCTCTAAAACATCTTTGACCATATGCTCTAAGCGCTGGCTATTATCATCAATAATCCGCGTTAAACGCTTCATCAGCGTATTTGCATCCGCTTCTTCGCCTAATAATTGCGCGGCATGGGTAATGGCGCTAAGTGGATTTCTAATTTCATGCGCTAAGTTGGCGGTTAATCTGCCCAAAGCCGCCAGCTTTAATTGCTGAGCCTCGCGCCGTAATTTATCTAAATCTTCTAAATAAACCAGCACATTGCCCTGTGAATCGTTTGAAAGTAAAACAAAACGCGGCCTTAGTGTTTTACGGGTTAAGGCCGTGATAATTAAATTAGGGCTATCGATGGGATTAGCCCGCCAGCGCGCCAGCGCAACCGCCACCACCGGCATGGCGTGAATCAACATTCCTTCTGGCCGCATACCCGCTAAACGAATCGCCTGCTCATTACACTGCCGAATTTCCCCTTTTGCGTCGACCACCAACACACCATCAGAAACATTCTGCAAAATTCGCTGGTTAAGCTGCCCTAAATTAGCCAAATCAATGCCACGCTGCTCTGCCAAAGCCTCGCTAGCCTGAGCAAATCTTGCCAAGCGATGCGCCAACCAAGCCACGGCAAAAGAAGCAACACATAAAACAGCGGGAGAAAAGTAATCACTAGCACTCGCATTACCCTGCCAGATCTGCCACGTTTGCTCGCTTAATAAAGCAATACTCGCCATTGCAGCGTGAAATAAGGTCATGCGCCCGTGTGAAATCAACCCTGCTGCGGCCAAATATGGCAGCAGCAGGGTGCCGATCCCACTGCGTAAACCACCAAACAAATGCATCATGCCCACAATAAACAGCACATCGATGGCAACTTGGATACTCAGCTGAATTTCAAAACCTGGGCGGCGGCGGTGAACCCCCCAAGCAAAAAGCAACGCTAAAACGCTATCGACCCCTGTCAAAATCAAAAATGAACGCCATTCTTCTACCCCCGCAATTGGCTTATATGCCAGCCAAAATACGCTACAGAAAATACCCAGATTGGAAAGTAAGCGAAAAATATTAAGTAGCGCCAACGAGCGCCAGTGCATTTCAGTGTGAAAAGCGGAGGTATTTTTCATGGGAACAGGAAGGGAAAGAGACGCGGGCAAAGAATGTGAGCTTTGCCCGCGTTGTTGATAGAACTAATGGCCCGAAAATCGTATGGCGCGAGCCACACGCTCAGGTGCTTCTTCAAAGAAACGTGTCAGTTCAAAAAGAGCCGATTCATACACCGCACGCTTAAATTCAATCACCGAATCTAGTGGTGACCAATACTCAGTCCAGCGCCACGCATCAAATTCAGGATGCGTAGTGCGGCGCAAGCACACATCAGAATCGTGCCCTGTCAGGCGAAGCAAAAACCAAATTTGCTTCTGCCCTCGGTACGTACCGCGCCATTCGCGGCGAACCCAGTTTGTCGGCACATCGTACTTCAACCAATCCCTTGTGCGGCCAATGATTTCAACATGCTGAGGGCCTAATCCGACTTCTTCCATCAGCTCGCGATACATCGCCTGTTCGGGTGTTTCACCCTGTTTAATACCGCCTTGCGGAAACTGCCACGAATGCTCTCGCACTCGTTTACCCCAGAACACCTGGTTTTGCCGGTTGATGATGATGATGCCGACATTAGGCCGATAGCCATCACGATCGAGCATATCCTTACCTGCATAAATTGCTTAGTTAACTGATTTTTCCACATCCTACCCTGCTTGGAAACAGGTATTGCGCCCAAACCGCGACTTAATCGCAGAATCTATATAAATAGTTTTCTGTCATTGTGCGGATTCATCCTTGCAAGATCACTCACAAACTCCGGAAACTCAAGCCCCAATTGGGTTTCAAGTAATTTAGCACGCTCTGCCAACTTATCCCACGTCGGGTTGTTCTGACCACAGCGAAAAGCAAATGCAATGACGTTTCCTTTCTGTCTTGCAGGTAAACACAGCACACGGCCTTCAAAAACTTCGCCTAAACGCTCTAAATAGTGATTAAAACGCCGGTCTGCACCCCATAGATTCACCGCCAACACGCCGTTATCTGTAAGCCTTTGCTTGCAAGCAGAGAAAAAATCAACGGTCGCCAGTGGCTCGGCAATGCCCGTGGCAGAATACGCATCCATCATAATTAAATCGCTTGAACCCTCTGCCATATTGTAGACATAGGCCGCGCCGTCTGTGCATAACACTTCTAAGCGATCATCATCTGGCGGCAGGCAAAACATAGAGCGCGCCACCGAAATCACCTGTGGATGCAGCTCCGCACAGGTCAGCTTAGTATCGACTAGCTTGTGATGCACCCATTTGGCAATTGATCCGCCACCCAAGCCAATCAAAAGCGCCGCTTTGGGCAACTCGGTAAACAGTAAATAGCCAAACATGCAGCGCGAATACGAAAGAATCATTTCATTGGGGTCGGAAATCCGCATCGCGCTTTGCGTATCGTCCGCACCAAAATGCAGTTTACGAACACCTTGCGATTCAGACACATCGATCATAATTTCATCGCCACCACGGCGGGGAGTGCGTCTACCCAGCATTAGGCTTCTCCACAGGCGGCTTCAACTTGGATCGGCTTTCGGCTATCCATAATAGAAATTCGCGCCGGATCGCTAAAGACTTCCTTATCAAATGCCTTATCGCCATCGTCACGCGGCTGGCCATCGGCCTTGATATTGGCAAAGTCGTAGCGTTTAGGATCAGCCAAATGCGACGGCACTACATTGCATACGGCAGTAAACATGGTTTCTAAACGACCAGGGAAGCGCTTATCCCAATCACGCAGCATATCCGCAATAATTTGCCGCTGTAAATTCGGCTGAGAGCCACATAAATTACACGGAATAATTGGAAATTCACGGGCTTCGGCATAGCGAACAATGTCTTTTTCTTTACAATAAGCCAGCGGACGAATCACCACATGCTTACCGTTATCCGACACTAGCTTAGGCGGCATGCCTTTTAGCTTGCCACCGTAAAACATATTTAAGAATAGTGTGCTGAGAATATCGTCACGATGATGGCCTAGCGCAATCTTAGTCGCGCCAATCTCCTCGGCTACGCGGTACAAAATCCCACGGCGCAAACGGGAGCACAGGCTACAGGTGGTTTTGCCTTCTTCGATCACCCGAGTCACGATGCTATAAGTATCTTCCTCGATAATCCGATACTCAACGCCAATACCCGCCAAATACGTCGGCAGTATTTCCTCTGGAAAACCCGGCTGTTTCTGATCCAAATTAACCGCAACAATGCTGAAGTTAATTGGCGCAGATTTTTGCAAGCCCAGTAAAATATCCAGCATGGTATAGCTGTCCTTACCGCCAGACAGGCAAACCATCACCTTATCGCCCTCCTCAATCATATTGAAATGATTGATCGCATCGCCCACATTGTGGCGTAAGCGTTTAGCGAGCTTATTGAAATTGTACTGCTGTTTTTTTTCGGCTTCGGAAAGCGTTGAATCAGTCATACGGGGCACCAATGCAGAGCAGGGCGCATCGCGCCCTGCTGTAGATTCTTGAATTAATGCGGATTTTACCCGATTCGGGCCAATTGCCGTAGATTCAGTGCTACTTTTTCCCAATAAATATAAACGGCCAGCACCAATAATCGCAGCCACCCCACCCTATTCAGCACCTGAGTTCTGTGCTTATCCAAGGCTTCCTCACAACGTGAAGTGCTTACTCGCTCAAGCTGCTGCTAATTTCAATCGTGCCCGTCAGCAATTTATGTACCGGGCAGGCATTGGCGATTTTTAGCAATTGCTCGCGCTGCTCTGCACTTAAATCCCCCGTCAGGGTGATCTTGCGGCTGATCACACTGTGCTGCGGTGCAGGCTTGCCATCAGGATTAAACTGCAGCTCAACATGCACATCAGTAAGCGGCCACTGCTTACGTTCTGCATACATTTGCAAAGTAATTGCAGTACAAGATCCCAGGCTGGATAAGAGCAAATGAACCGGCGCAGGCCCGGCATTGGCCCCGCCCATTTGAACAGGCTCGTCTGCCAGCCAGTGATGGCCGGACTCATCTGCAACTGAAATGGTATAAGGCGTTTGGCCCGTCCTGGCGTTAACAGTCATCGAGCTTTCCATAGATATACTCCCGTTTTATGTTTTGGATTAAGGGGCAAAGCGCCCCCGTTCCGATTCCTTCGCAGCTAGCTGCCATTGCAAAAAAAGCAGCGCAGTTAAACAGGCATTTGTCCAAATTTACCGCTATTAAAATCAGCCATGGCCTGCATGATTTCTTCCTGTGTATTCATCACAAACGGCCCGTGCCCGACTACAGGCTCATCAATCGGCGCTCCACTTAACAGCAGCACCACGGCATCGCTATTGGCCTCGATCGCCACGCTGCTGCCAGCGCGATCCAGCAGCACCATTTGTGTTTCATTCGCCACCGTATTGCCATTGACCGATATCGAGCCGTGCAACACAAAGAGCCCCGCGTTCCAGCCCTCAGGGATAGCCAAATCACTGATACCGCCCTGATTCAGGCGTAAATCCAAAACATTCATTGCGGTAAACGTGCGTGCAGGGCCCGTTTTTCCATCGTACTGGCCTGCAATGACCCGCAACGTGCCTGCTGCATCTGCCAAGGCCAGTGTTGGAATCTGCTGATTAAGGATGGCTTGGTAGCCCGGTTCAGTCATTTTGTCTTTGGCAGGCAGATTGACCCAAAGCTGAACCATCTCCAGTACACCGCCCGAGCGGGTAAACGCTTCGGAATGAAACTCATCATGCAAAATACCCGAGCCAGCCGTCATCCATTGCACATCTCCTGGGCCAATCACACCGCCATTCCCCGCGGAATCCCGATGCGCCACTTCGCCCTTATAAACAATCGTGACCGTTTCAAAACCACGGTGCGGATGCTGGCCAACACCGGCCGGCTTAGCAGATGCAGGAAACTCTGCAGGCCCCGCGTAATCCAGTAGCAAAAAGGGGCTTAAATGCTTGCCGTGATTTGCATAAGAAAACATGGAGCGCACAGGAAAACCATTACCAACCCAATGCTGACGGGGTGCGCTGTAGAGGCCGAGAATATTTTTCATGTAAATCTCCTTGCTTGCTGGACCAAAGTTGAACGATGCATGAAGCATAAACCGGGCAAGTTTCGCTGAATAGATAGTAAAATCTATACTCATAGTCCTATTTTTAGAACGACAAGGCAGATATGCAGGATTTAAATGACCTTTACTACTATGTGCAGGCTGTAGATCATGGTGGTTTTGCCCCCGCTGGGCGGGCACTCGGCATTCCTAAATCCAAATTAAGCAGGCGGATTGCAATGCTTGAGGAGCGATTAGGAGTAAGGCTGATTCAGCGCTCCACACGGCAATTTTCTGTAACTGAGCTGGGCCAAACTTACTATGAGCACTGCAAAGCCATGCTGGTGGAGGCAGAAGCGGCGCAAGATGTGATTGAGCAAACGCAGGCCGAGCCATGCGGAGTCGTAAGGGTGAGCGGCCCCATAGCGCTACTGCAAGTGAGCGTTGCCCCGATGATTGCAGACTTTATGGCTCAGCACCGCCGAGTAACAGTGCAATTAGAAGCCACCAACCGCCGGGTCGACCTCATCGAAGAAGGCATTGATTTAGCCATCCGAGTGCTGCCGCCCCCCATCAGGGACAGCGATCTGGTGATGCGCATCTTAGGCGAGCGCAAGCAGTGCTTAGTAGCCAGCCCTGCACTGCTGGCTGAAAAAGGGATGCCCGATGTTGCCGCAGACTTATCAAGCTGGCCCAGCCTTGCCTTAGGCGTGCCACAGCAAGAATTTATTTGGTGCTTACTGGGGCCCGATGGTGCAAAAGCCGAAATCCATCACCGCCCTAAGCTGATTTGCAACGATATGATGGCCTTAAGAAATGCGGCACAGGCAGGCATAGGTATTGTGCAGCTGCCCACAATGATGATGCGTGAGCAACTGGCTGATGGCTCTTTAGTTCAGCTGATTCCGAGCTGGGCACCTAGGCGGGAAATCATTCATGCTGTGTTTCCATCCCGCCGTGGATTACTGCCATCAGTACGCGCTTTGATTGATCACCTAACGCAGTGTTTTGCACAGCTGAACGAGGATTAGCCATCCAATCATCCAGCAAATGAGCACAGCTAACGGGGATGCAATTCAAACAAACCCCAATTACAGCACCACACTCCTCCCCCCATCCACAGGCAAGATCACGCCCGTTAAATAAGGTGCTTCCAGCAAAAAGTGGATGGCTTGGGCGAGATCTTCGGGGCTGCCATTACGGGCTAAAGGAATGGTATCAATAATGCGCTCGCGCTCGGCTTCATCAAACACCGATTCACCTTCGGGCCAAATATTTGCACCAGGGGCAACGGCGTTGACACGCACTTCGGGGGCCAGATCTCTTGCTAGCGACTTAGTCATCGCCACAAGACCCGCTTTGGCGATGGTATAGATCGTGTGATTTTTATAGGGGCGGTCGGCGTGAATATCAGCAATCGAGACAATGGCCCCGCCGGTTTTTTTAAGCTCTGCCGCCGCCGCTTGGGCTAAAAACAAGGGCGCTTTTAAATTAGAGCCGAGCAAATCCAGCCATGCCAGTTCGCTAAACGCCCCCATCGGCGTAGGGAAAAAGGACGAGGCGTTGTTCACGACCGCATCCAAGCGCCCAAAAGCGGCCACGGCCGCGGTGACTAACTCCGGTAATCTAGCCGTATCCAGTAAATCTAATTGCGCCAGTGCAACAGATGCGGGGCGTATGGCGTTTAGCTCATCGGCCAGCTGCTCTGCAGCAAGTGCAGATGAACGATAGTGCAGCAGCACTTTCCAGCCACGGGCGTGCAAATATCGCGCCAAACCTGCGCCTACTCTTTTCGCGCCACCGGTAATCAAAACCACTTTGTGCTGCATATTCTGTCCCTGCCCCATACAATATTGTTTTTATGCCCACGATTTTCCCGCCCCGATGACTAATCCGCAACTCCCCACGCCATCTGATGAGGCGCTGCAAGCCAGCCTGGCTTTAATCTTACATATCCGCCAAGCGATTCATGCCAGCGGTGGCTGGATTTCTTTTGCTGACTATATGCGAATGGCACTCTACACGCCGGGCCTTGGCTATTACAGCGGGGGTGCGGCCAAATTTGGCGGCGCGGGTGATTTTATTACCGCCCCAGAGATCTCACCGCTATTTGGTACCTGCGTTGCCAACACTATCCAACACGTCTTACAGGAATGTGGTGGTGATGTGTTAGAAATTGGTGCAGGTACGGGGCAACTCGCCGCGCAAATTTTACTAGAACTAGAGCGCTTAGATGCCCTGCCCAGCGAATACTTTATTCTGGAGCTATCTGGCGAATTACGCGAGCGCCAGCGTAAAACACTACAAACCCTTGTGCCACATCTGGCCCACAAGGCCAAATGGCTGGATGAGCTACCCAAGCAATTTGTGGGCGTAATAGTTGGAAATGAAGTACTCGACGCCATGCCCTGCGAGCTAGTGCGCTTTGACGGCTATAACTGGCTGCAATGCGGTGTAGTAGAAAACGGCAGCGATCTGGCTTTTGAACACCGTGCCATCGAAAATTTAAAGCTAGAAGTCGCTTGCGAAGGCTTTCCGCATATCCCGCAATACACCACCGAAATCCAGCTAGAAGCACAGGGCTTTATTGCAGCACTGGCTGCCAGCCTGCAGTTTGGCATGATTTTACTGATCGATTACGGCTTCCCCGCTGCCGAGTTTTATCACCCAGAGCGCAGCATGGGTACGCTGATGGGCCATTACCGCCACCACAGCATTCACAATCCTTTCTTTTTGCCTGGCCTGACCGATATAACCTGCCACGTGGATTTCTCCGCGATTTACCACGCGGCCAATCAGGCAGGGCTGAGCCTTGAAGGCTACACCTCGCAAGCTAGCTACCTGATCGACGCAGGCATTTTAGACCGAGCGGCACAAATGGAAATCGGCAGCGTGGAATACCTAAGAATGTCGACCGCATTACAAAAGCTCACCAGCAACGCTGAAATGGGCGAGCTATTTAAAGTCATTGCCTTTTCTAAAGAGCTACAAGGAAAAACTGCCCCAGGACTGGGCGGGCGGGATCGCTCAGGTGAGCTTTAAGTAGAGTTTACTTCTATATTGGGGAGACGCAGCCACGGAGCCCTTCTCATGAAAGGCATTATTTTTACTGAGTTTCTAGAGCTTGTTGAGCAAACTTGGGGCGATGCAATGGCAGATCAGTTGCTAGATGAAACTGATTTGCCATCTGGCGGCATTTATACAGCGGTGGGCACTTATCAGCACAGCGAAATCATCAGCCTAGTCAACGCGCTAAGCGAAAAATCCCAATTACCAGTCGCTAAGCTCTTACATATATTTGGCGAACATCTTTTTGGCCGTTTTGTAGCACTCTATCCCTCATTTTTTATTGATACACAAAACCCTTTAGACTTTTTACAGGGCATAGAACAAATCATCCACGCCGAAGTGCTTAAGCTATACCCCGATGCAGAGTTACCCCACTTTAGCGCCGAGCGCTTAAGCCCAAACGCACTTATCCTTAAATACAATTCACCACGAAAAATGGGCGACTTTGCCCAAGGCCTGCTCACAGGCTGTATCCACTACTTTGGCCAGCCCATTACCTTAACTACAGAAAATCACGGCGATTTCGTTCTATTTAAATTAAACCACCATGGATGAGCAAGAACTTCAGCGGCTACAAAAACGAAGCCAAAGAGAAAGATTGGCCCGCAAAGAGGCCGAAGCGCTATTAGAAGCCAAAAGCCTAGATCTCTACACCGCCAACCAAGCCTTGCAACGGCTAGCCGAACAGCTAGAAGCAAGGGTTGCACAAAGAACAGAGCAACTCGAAGCCGCCCTTGATGCCAGCCAAGCTGCCACGCGGGCCAAAAGCAGTTTTTTGGCCATTATGAGCCACGAAATTCGCACGCCGCTGAATGGCATTTTGGGCATTGCTCAATTATTGGAAGATAGTCCGCTTAACGAAGACCAAGCCAGCTTGCTGGCCACACTCAGCCGCTGCGGAGATTCCCTTTTAACGCTCATCAATGAGATTTTGGATTACTCCAAGCTAGAAGCCAGCCAAATGACGCTGGAATCCACGCCGGTAAACCTGCCAGAATTACTGCACGATATCGTCAAGCTCTACCACCCTATCGCCAGCCAAAAACAATTATCGCTTACATTAGAAATCAACAGCAATGTAGAGCATTGGATCAAAAGTGACCCGTTACGCCTTAGGCAGATATTACAAAATCTCTTAGGTAACGCGATTAAATTTACCCAGCACGGCTATGTCTCCATCCTTGCAGAGCAATCACAACAAACGCTCACGCTTAAAATAAGCGATAGTGGCATAGGCATCAGGCAAGAACAGCTCACCACATTATTTAAACCCTTCTCACAAGCCGATAGCACGATCACCCGCCAATATGGAGGTACCGGCCTAGGGCTGGCGATTGTTTCGCGCATCATCGAACTCATGGGCGGCGATATCCAGCTAACAAGCGAGTACGGATCGGGCAGCGTTTTTTTAATCCATTTACCGCTGCAAAGCAGCGAGAGCACCACGCCTAGCCGCCCTAGCAAAGCCGCCCCCCCCCAACTGCCGGTAGATTTGCATGTACTCATTGCAGAAGACAACGCCGTCAATCAATTTGTAGCCCAACGCTGTATTGAGCAAGCCGGCGCACGCGCCACCGTGGTGGACAACGGCGAAGCGGCGCTGCAAATACTAAAAATCATTCGTTTCCCGGTTGTGCTAATGGATTTATCCATGCCCATCTTAGACGGACTAAGCGCATGCCGGGCCATACGCGCCCAACCAGAATGCTACGGCCAGCCCTGGATTATCGCCCTCACCGCCAATTCACTCATCGACGATCGCGCTGCCTGCCTTGAAGCAGGCATGGATGATTTCATCGCAAAACCATTTAATTTTGAACAAATTCAAGCCGCTATCAGCAGAGCCATCACCTCACAGCAAAGTACAAAAAAATAAAACAACAAAATATCGCCGAATCCCCATCAAGGGTGTTGACAGCTAAAATAAAAGAAACCATAATGCGTCCCTCTTTAAGGCTATGTAGCTCAGTTGGTTAGAGCACAGCACTCATAATGCTGGGGTCGCAGGTTCGAGTCCCGCCATAGCCACCAAGAACACGTTTCATGCCGTCTCAGACGGCCTCAGAACCCCGACAAACCCAGCGTTTGCGGGGTTTTTTGTTGTTCAGCGTGTATCAGGTCGTATCACAGCATCTCAATGTTTTAGGTATACGTTTAGGTATACGGTTTAACATATACCTAACTCAACGCCGGAACAGTCCAATGGCTCGCCAGACAAAGCCTCTAAGTAGTACCGAGTGCAACAACGCCAAGTCCGAAGACAAAGACTATCCAAAGTTTGATGGCGGCGGCCTGTATCTACTGGTCAAAAAAAATGGCAGCAAAATATGGCGGTTCAAATACACCAAGCCGAGCGGTAAAGCCGGCTTGCTATCATTTGGTGCTTACCCCGCAGTTGGTCTGGCCGATGCCCGCACCATGAGGGAAGAAATCAAAGCGCTGCTTGCACGGGGCATTGACCCTCAAGAGCATAAACAACAACAAATTGCGGCAAGCATACATACCGCCGTTAATACGTTTGAGTCCGTGGCACTGGAGTGGCACGCTAAAGAACTAGCCTCCAGTAATTGGTCAGAAGATCATGCGGGCCGGATCATGCAGCGAATAAATGCAGATTTATTCCCCAGCATCGGCAAACGCCCGATTGAATCACTAAAAACCCGTGATTTACTTATCCCACTGCAATTAGCCGTCTCGCGTGATGTATTAGACCTTGCCAAACGCTTGCGCCAATACATGACCGCAATCATGCGTTATGCCGTTCAGACTGGCCGCATTGAATCAAACCCGGCCCTTGATCTGCAAGGCGCTGTTGCCACACGCAAAACGAAGCACTACCCCGCACTGCCTCTGTCCAGGCTGTCAGAACTGGTACAACGCATAGACAATTACAATACCGGCTCGCATGTTGCCAAATACGCCCCCCTCTTTGCCTTACTCACTGGGGCAAGGTCGTCAGAGTTTCGTTTCTCTCGCTGGGGAGAATTTGACCTGACCACGAGCATCTGGACTATCCCCGAAGAACGTGAAGCAGTAGCCGGTGTTAAGTTTTCTGACCGAGGCGAGAAAATGAGCCGCGAGCGAGTAATTTACTTATCACGGCAAACCGTTTTGCTGCTGCAATCCCTGCAAGAGATCAACGGCCAGAGCGCCTTTGTATTTCAAGGACAGAAGCGCGGCACACCCATCAGCGAAAATACTGTCAATCTCACCTTGCGCAAGCTGGGTTACAACACCCAGCAAGATGTTTGCCTACACGGCTTCCGCACCATGATGGTTTCAAGCCTGAATGAATCGACGCAATTCACCCCTGATGCTATTGAGCGCCACATAGGCCATGAAAGCAGCAATGAGATCAGGGGCATTTACAACCGCAATGCCCAATACTTTGCAGAGCGCCAGCGGATGCTGCAATGGTGGGCCGATTACATAGACCAACTAAGCGCGGGGTATTACATCCCTCCCGCTGACTTTACCAATGTACACAGCGGCAAAACAATCAAACTAAAAGCCGCTTAACCGAGTTTGCCGAGCCTAGTCCGACGGGATAAAAACGGGTTCCCTTGCCCGCTGGCGTGGCAATCAATACAAGGGATTGCATATATGGGGGGAGCAATGACTAATCACGAGTTAAACATCCATACACTACCAGACCTATCTGGCTGGAGAGTTATTGAAGTATGGACAATAGAAGAGGCCGCAATGAATCGCACCGAGTTTCGCGGAGGCTGTTTGGTTTGAGTCAGACCAACATGGCCTGCTCGCTTTGATTACGATAATAATTTGCTTCTGCTTCCGCAGGTGGGATATGACCAATCGACCCAAGCAAACGATGGTGATTGA
>Ga0247722_10000833_pt1 | contig 17956 bp, 21 predicted proteins | sample MSEWelMarce3H_FC_FD_189094 | JGI IMG/M metagenome (GOLD analysis project Ga0247722, IMG submission 189094) | Subsurface sediment microbial communities from gas well in West Virginia, United States - MSEEL Well Study Marcellus 3H_FC | ecosystem: Environmental > Terrestrial > Deep subsurface >... | reverse complement strand
TATATTAATAATGAATATAAAGATAATAAATGTGATATAATATTTCCATGGTATAAACAGGCAATATCTCTAATATTTGAAGGTATCAATTATGAGCGACAAAATTGGATTATTACATTAACAGATATTCCTGATTGTATTTCTATTGAATATATCGAAGAAAATAAATTTGCAGGTGGTAATAGAACACGTAAAAGAAATATATCGTCAACTATATTTGCTACGTGGGATGATTTTGATTATTTGGAACATTTAAATCATTCTTATAAATGGTTATTAAAATAAAAAATTGATTTCTTTGATTGTATTTACTATCAGATATTACTATTATTGATATGCCTCGCCACCTGATGCAAGCTTCACAAGTTCGTGTCCATTACAAGGATTTAATTGTCTGTGGGAAACCTCAGATTATGGATCGCGCACTCACGATGCCACGCCCTTTCTGGGAATGGCTCAATAAAAATTACATGGCAGGATCAAAAATTACTATTAGTGAGTATCATTTGAGTGCTTGGCTAAATGGTACTTAATGAACTCAGATAGAAAATTGAACATTTTTTATGGAATAATGGAGGATATGGCTGAACCTACAAACGTGTGTGCACACATTTATAAAATTACAAACACAGTTAGTGGGAAATGTTATGTTGGTGAAACGACGTGTAAGGATCCAGAAGAACGTTGGCGGCGTCATAAAGAGACAATTAAGAGGGGTAAGGGTTGTCCTGCATTGCGTGATGCTGTAAATAAATATGGAGTTGATAAGTTTACATTTGAAGTTATTCGTGAATGTTCTTTAGAAGAACGATTTGATATTGAAAGAGATTTGATTAAAGAATATAATTCACAGGTTCCAAATGGTTATAATATACTATTAGGGGGTGGAGAGGGGCGTCCAACAGGATTAAAACACAAACCTGAAAGTATCGAAAAAATCAAAACAGCTCTAAAAGTATTCAAAGAGGCAAATCCTAATCATTTTGAAACTTATAGGGAGAAACTTGCAGAATCTATGAAGAAGGTTGATATTGGAGCTGCTGTTAAGAAATCGGAAGTCTTTCAAAAGGCAAGGGAAGAAGGGAAAGTTGGTGCTGTTGGTTGGAAGACAATGAAGACAGACGAAGAACGTGAAGAAATTAAACAAAAAATCAGTGCATCTGTAAAAGAATATTTCTCAAAAAATGAAAGTAATGTTGTAAATGTTGAAAAACATAGACAGATTATGGCAGATGCTGTTGGTGTTAAGATTGAACAATATTCATTAGATAGCAAATTAATTGCAATTCATGATAGTATAAAAGGAGCTTTACGAACAATTAATAAAATAAGTACAGGTTCTATTCTAAAAGCATTAGATGATTTTGAAAGAACTGCGTATGGATTTAGATGGAAAAGAATCCAGCCTAAAGAATAAATCACACTATTAATTGTGGAGGAATCCACAGTGCGCATCGAGCCAGTCGGCTGCGGCGCTCCGCTTAAGACGGAGTGTGGAAACACATGCTTGGTTCGATTCCAAGGGTGCGCAAAGGCCTTAAAAAGCCACACTAACGGTATTATTAATACTATTAGTGTGACTCTGTATTCGTACAGGTCGCATACTATTTCCCAAAAGGAAATAGTAGGTACCGAAAGGTACCACAGCTCTGATAGTTTAGTGGTAGAATGAGCGCCTTCCAAGCGCTTGGCCCGGGTCCGATTCCCGGTCAGAGCAAACCACAGCAGGAATTGTCGAGTGGTTAAGACGCTAGTTCGAGGTACTAGTTCGTAAGAGCGTGGGTTCGAATCCCACTTCCTGCATGCCCGTGATGATTTAAGTTTACTCCATCAGAATCACACTAAAGGTATTATTAATACTATTAGTGTGACTTTGGTCACAACCATTAGCCCTATAGTGTAGTGGATCGCACATGCGCCTTCTAAGCGTTTAGACTGGGTTCGATTCCCAGTGGGGCTACTTACTAATTGTAGGGTATTACAATCAGTAAGGATAGTCTGCTAAGTTTAATTGCATGAAAAAAGTTTTTTTTATTTTTTTTTTGCATTTTAACCCATTTTTTGATGTTTGATGATGTTTACTCGTCATTGTCGGACGAGGAAGCGGTCTCAAGGATGCTGAAGCGATTAGCGATACTAGTCAGCTTAGCGGCGTAGGGGTCGGCCGGCTTGGCCGGTGCTGCCTTGGGTGCCGGCTTAGCAGGAGCGCGTGCTGCGTCTGCGTAGGGGCTCGGCTTAACTGCCTTTGCTGCTGTTGGCTTTGCGGTGTACTCCTCCTTATGCTTAGGATGAGCCTTGAATATGGGACCGGTGGGCTCCGTCTTCGCCTTCGTGAAGAAGACGCTGAAGCCCAGATTGTTGTCACCAATTGCAATAGTGCCGTCGCGCATCTCAGTGATGATGTCTGCGACGGTCTGGGTGTTGAAAATGCTGGGGATGGTCACGCGAACATTGTCGGCGATGACCATGGTGGACGCGCCAGCGCCGTCAGTCTTCTGATAGCGGTGGCGGTAGATGTCCACAACAGGGACGAACGCAGACACGAGTTCGCGGACGTCCCACAGTGGGATGGTGGAGGGACAGTTAGTCACCAAAATGTTGGTGACACCCATGTCCTCAGTGTGCTTGATGGGCTTCATGCCCTTGCCAGTATACATGCGATCCTTGCCTTCCTTAGACATGATCCATGCTTTTACTTCCTGGCCTCGGGCGTCGGCAGAACTCTTTCCATGACGCGCAGCCAGCCAGTCAGTCGCGGGCTTTCCCATGACGATGTTGTGTGCAGTAGTGGTAGTGATCTCAGACATTTGAATGTTCAAGTGTGTAGTAATATACTATACAAATAATAAAAGTATTAAATCAATTTTTTTTTGCATAATATACATGGAAAAATTGATAGATTATCTGGAATTTATAAAACTATTAGAAATGTCAGTCGCAGAAAAAGTTGATTTTGAACGTCGTATTATACACGGTATCCCTGTAAATGTCATCAAAGGAAGTGCAAAAACGGGAATCATTAATCTCTATACCTGGAATGCAGAACACTCAGTCGCTTTCGGAAAATACGATTATACAGCCAATAATATCACCATCGACGAAACCGTTGTCAACCAACTTGAGCCCGAGCTCGACGCTTGGCGAAAGCTTCAAGAGCCGCGTGGCCGTGCCGATATCCGTACGGGACATTGATATAGCCAAATTTGAATCTGAAAAACAAATTATTAGTGTTAGTCGTACTGATCTCGATGCATTAGCGCTTGTTCTGACGGATTACCGTCAAGAACTCTATCATTTAGCACGACGTTTCTATCCTGGTCTTGGTTAATTGCGATTAATTATATTTTTTTGTAGTATCATTGATATTAGAATGTTTCCTGTACAATTATCTAGTCCACAGATGACCCCCGGTGCCAATCCATTTGCCGTTTTACAAGCGCAGCATCAAAAGTTACAAGAGATGAATCCTGTTCTTTACAATAATATTACAAGCATGATGCAAACTCCTGCTGCTGCACCTGCTGCTGCTGCTACTCCTGCTGCTGCACCTGAACAATCCACAAAGAAAGCACGGTCAACTAAGAAATAATATTAATTACAATGAATCCATGATACAAATCTATACCACCATGAATTCTGATGTTCTCGACCACCTAATAGTTCCCATTCATCTAAATGCATTGTTCCCATTGACAAATTACAACGACTGCATAACGGCACTAAATTATCCAAAGTTGTTGATCCGCCTGTAGATTCTGCATGCCGATGACCACACTGAAAATCAAATACAGTGATCCTATTTTTACACCATTTTACTGTACATTTTGATTGAAATTTAGGACCATTTGATTTAATCCATACTTGTTCTCTTAGTGCGGCCGGTATTTTGACTTTCTTATATTTTTGACGCAATGATACTGATGTCGTTATTGACATAGCCCTTTTGCTGCCATTAGCACGTAATAGCATACGTTTCGATCTTATTATTTTATTGCGAGTCGTTTTTAATATATGTACGTCAAATTAATTGGTCACATCTGTTACAGGGCATGGTCCTTGTAATAGACGTCCTTGTAAATAACGAAGTCTATCAGCCTGTGATTTAAATTGTGGGCTAGTGCGACCTGCTGCTTGATTTTGAAGGGTCACAGAATTGTAGAAATTTCCATCTGCGAAGGCACGAGTATATTGTGATGAATTGTAGTTTTGTCCAGCAATGACCTGTACAACAGAGGAAGCCTGATAAGGAAGAGGACGACCTGCAATAACACCAGGTGGTAAACATGGCTGAGTTGTCTCGCCCGGAAGAGGATTAGGTATACGCGGTTGACCACAAGATGACATCTTTCTATACAATCTAAATAATTTCAACTGATGAATTCATAGAATGAAACGTCGACAACAGAAACAAAAACAACAGCCTTTGCAGGTTCGTTCGCGATCGGCGCTATCAGATACTAAGCTATTACAATTAAAGCCTGAAGTATTACGTGATCGTCAACAGGTGATTATGTTCACTGAAAACGACGATCCAGCTTCTCTAATTGGAATGCCTTATGATTGTATTGCGGTTGGCACAAAAGCTGCAATTAAATGCAATACACATTGTGTGGCTGTATATTTGCCTTCGTGTCAGCCAGAGACTGCTGCCTCCCTTCCTGATGAACTTTTAAAAGGTGTCGAAGATGAATTCACTTCAGGCAATTGTATAAATGTCAGTAGTCCAAACTTCGAGACTTCATTTAGTCATTGTGCACCAGTCGATGCCGATGATACTATTCCTATTGGTGTACAGCGTCTTGCATCTGTACTTCGATACAAGAAGGTAGGACGGCTTGGCGCCGCAATTCCGAAGTTTCATATTGTATTGCAATTATGGAAACCGAAGCAGCCTCGGCGTTGGAAGGAATTATGTACCTGTATTGCGCTAAATGCACAGAATCCATATGTATCATCGATTCATGTATTATTGGAGACGCCAGAGTGTGCTTCGGGTCTCCCTATGAGTCAAAAAATTGTTACTGTGCCGTGGTCCAAGCGACTAACATATGAAGATGCATTCAATTATATGGGGTCTAAATTTGCACCCGAAGATCTAGTTTGTTTAGCGAATACGGATATATTCTTCGGTCCTGAACTTCGGGAAATGTGGCACATTGATATGAAGAATCGATGTGTCGCATTGTTACGTTATGATGTTACAATGGATTGGTGTAAAGGACAAATGGATTCTTGGGCCTTTACAAATGGCGTGGAAACAGTTAGGGTCGACGGATGCCCAGAACCGGTTCCATTTGGACCACGGGATGATAGTCAGGATTGTTGGATCTTTCGATCAGGTGATTTGGCTGCACGTCCAGCAGCAGAGTGGAAGCCACTTAACTTCTCGTTAGGTAGAGCAGGGTGTGATAATGCTATTGCGGGAGAACTTGTTCGACGCTCCTGGGTTATTTGTAATCCCTGTATGACGGTGAAATCATATCATTTACATGAAAGCCCTGAGCGATCATATCATCCTGATGATCGTATTAGTCTAGGTATTTATGCAACTATTGCACCTGCTGGCCTTATGGAATCAGGACTAATTCGTTCCAGTAATTTAGCAGGTAAAAGTGTCAAAATGCCTATTACGCGTGTTGCGTCAGTGGAAAAATGGCTTGGAGCAACAGATAAGGGACCATATGAGCGTGGCCTTGCTGCGATTCAACGAGGTACTACAGCGAATACTATTAGTGTAGGTAAGGCGGTTGATCCCACACAAGAGTCAATTAGAATTGTATCTGTTGAGCCTCGGACTATCATCACAGGTGATGGACTAATTGTCACCTCAACAGGAATTGGATTTGGACAACAGGAGGCTTCTGAACTCTTATGGAGTCAGACAGATTTTTCTTCCATTTCTGCTACAGAGTTAGTGGATACTACCGTATTCTGGCCTTCCGAAGCAGCAAACAACTACGCAGATCATTTATGGCAAGCGGGGCGTTTATTGTGTCTTGGGACCAAGCCTGTAATAGTTGGCGTACCTGCAATACTAAAAAGTCTTTTTGCTTTTATGGGTATCCGTATTGCGGCGGGTCCTGCACTAACTGTTAGAGATGGTGCACAAGGGTTATTGCCTGATCAGATCAATGACCTCGTCATGACACCAGTCGTCGAAAAACTTCGCGCCACTTTTAAGCCTCTGTTAGAAGATATTGAGGGGTCTGGTGATTGGACGATTATGGATTGCACGGATGATACTGTTGATTATATTGATGGACTTCCAAATATAGTTACTAGCACTATGTCGCCTATAAAGGTGCTGCGTCATTTGAAGACATCATCGGTATTGGTTGGTCCTGGATTGATGTGTAAAGGATATTTATGGGCATTAGCGGAAGGTTCTCTATTTATTGATATTGCACCGAGTCTGGATGCTGCACGTATGGCGACGGCGGCGGGCATTAAGTATATGCCGATGATATTTGACGCAGATATGAATACAAAGGAGTGTGCACGTATTATTATGAAGGCTGCATCTACAGGTGATACAAGTAAGTACCAGGGGTTGCGTAAATTATTTGTTCCTGTGGCGCGTGAAGGTTTCCATGGTCATACAGGTGATTCATTTAGAGAGTTGGCAGAACTGTGGGCTGAAGCTGGCTATGTGGAGCGCATTTACCATGATGGTGTATTCTGTTGGTTGGATGCTGTGGGTGCTGAGGGGACACTTTTATATGATAGAGATACCACAGAGTGGTTGAATGATACTGTCCCTGAGGTGGAGCGGAAATGGTCGCGCATGTTGTGTGGCAATGAATTGGCTGAGGGTACATTCTTTGGCTCCACGCCGGCAGGAGTGAAGGGGCTAGGGCTTAGCGAAGCTCCCCTCCGTTGGCTCTATTGGGCTCGTCGTCCACGACTATTAGAGGAAATGCAAAAGCGTGTATTAGATCGACCTCGTGGTAAAGTACTTCGTCAGCAGAAGATCGCAAAGCCGACTGTGGTCTTTTATGGAAAGATTGAGAACAGTCGTCAGTTCAAGAACCGCGCTGTCAAAGCAACAGGAAAAGATTGGTCAACTGTTTGTGACGAATTCGAAATGCCAGTCGGTGGGAAATATAAATTCACACAGGCGGAATATTTAGACAAATTGCTGGTCAGCTGTTATGGGCTATGTTTGCCAGGATATGGCCCTAAATGTCACCGTGAGATTGAATGCATGGGTCTCGGTGTTGTTCCGATTGTAACGCCTGGAATTGATATGAACAATTATGCGGTGCGACCACGAGAGGGTGTACATTATTTGCGTGCTGAAACACCTGAAGAAGCGCGACGTCTGGTCGATGAAACATCTGCAGATCAATGGCTCAAAATGTCAATTGCATGCGAACAATATTATAAGGATAATTGTTCTGTTAAAGGTTCATGGGCCCTCACACAGCGTTTAGCTCCTGGCACAAATTAAAATGGAGGATTCTTAATAAGAATACCAGAATCTCCTAAAAGTGGTGCGGCGTTTGATAATTCATTGACAGGTACGACTTTATCCTGTTTTTCTAGTGCTTGTAAATTTTCCTTCAAAGACTTCGGTAGAGGTATTTGAAGGAGAGCGGCGCCCCATTTAACCGTTTCTTGTACTTTCCTTGTTTGCATAGGTTTATTATAAACACGGAAGTCGAACATATAACCTTTGAATGGTTCATCGCGATTATCATACTGGCTTGTTACATCTTGCCAATTGGATTTACCAATATAATTGTGAGTCATGAATGATGTTTGCGGCAAAAAGCCCGAAGGATGTTTAAATACGAAGCAACCGTTAATATAGACATTTAGATCTGGGCGGAATGCATCCATTGATGCAGCCGTTATACAAATATGAGTCCACTGTTTCAGGCGAACAGCATTAGGAATTGTAATTCTCATTTTTCGTTGTTCAGAATCCCATATTTCATAGATTAAGTCTGCTGTTGCAGCAGGACCTGTAGGCTTCGCTTTCGATATAAGTGGTGCAACACGACGACCAATGATTTCAGGACCCGGGCATGTGAATTCATCCACATTGGCCGAAGTCGTCTCCATTAAATGTTGAGGGCTCATCATCGGTGCTAACTGTGCCCCTGATGGAGGATCAGGCACAGTGCTTTGCATATTACAAGGATCTGGTCTAATTGTATCGGATTGAATCGTTGGATTACCGCGACCAACAATACCGAGGAAAACATTGTTTTTACCTGCTCCAGAGCCGAAGTCGAAAATATGGGCATTATTGCTGAATTCGTCGAAGTATACCCAGCAACTGACGGCTCGCATAGCTCGCATAGAAATGATTTGGGAGAATTCCATTGAATGATTTTCACCAAGACGCAAGAACTGATTGCCACCAAGGAAATGCAATCCTTCGACTGGCCGACCTTTATCAGGTGCTTCACTTATAGAAATATCACCTGCAGTCGAGACAAGAAGGTTACCTGCATAATCGACTAGATCATCCCGCATTCGTAGCCACATCATAATTCCATCATAAAAGTCGAGCATAGTCTTGATAGGTTTAGGAGGTGAAGTATCAATTACATCTGTTTTACCGAATCGCCGATCCTGTGGTTTTCGACAGAGTGCTTGAAAAGTTCCATCAGGGGATTTTAAAATACGACAATATGCTTCACGACCTGATTTATCAATATCATGCATATAGTCATCACGACTTCTGCGGAAGCCTTCTTTAACAGTCTCTGTGCGATATTCAGTTCCGGAGAGATTTTCAGTACCGGCTAATGCACAGGCAAAAAATGCACTTTCAGGATCGGTGCCTACACCCGGCTCAATCATACGACAAAAATCATTCTTCGCACCAATTCGTTGTACATCAGCATAGTCGGCAAAGAATCGTGGATCACGCGTATATCCTTTTTCTTCTTCATATTCACCAACATCACCACGCTTCGGCAAAAACTTCATGATGAAATCGCCTTTGGGACCGAATGTACTTTGATCTTCAAATCCTTCGGCTCCTTCATCATATATTTTGAGTGAATACCAAATGAAACCGGCCATAATAACTATTACAATGGCAAACAACCATAATACATTATTATCTGACAACATTGTCGTCATTACCCTAATTTAATTGTGTATGTTATTGCAATGTAATATACACAATCAAAATAGGGCATAATTAGATGGAAACCGAAGACCAAGAAGGTGGCAAACTATTAGGATATGGTGTAAGTGGTTGTGCTTTCATGCCGCCGTTATTATGTAAAGGTGAAACCAAGCCGAAGAACAAATTATTAGTGACGAAGATCGGAGTGAAGGCTGATTTAATGGACGATTTTGCAAAGTTAAAATATATTAGTGACAATGTTCCTTTAGCGGAGACGTATTTTGTTATTACGAAGGACACTAAGTTATGTGAACCTTCTAAGAAGCAGGTTGAACCACAATCTTCGATTGATAAATGTTTTGCGGAGGCTGATGCACTTTCCTCGTATTCACTTGGATCATTACGTCTATTAAGAATGAATTATGGAGGAGTTCCTATGCGCGATCCTGGTGCAATTGGACCACAAACAAATATATGGGACTTCGGGAAGCATTTACTCGAAGGTTTAACACTTTTAATGGTAAATGGTATTGTTCATGCTGATCTTCATTCAAATAATGTTGTTGTGAAGGGTGGACTTCCAAGGATCATAGATTTCGGGAATTCATTCTTTATGAGGACGAACCGTGATATGAACAGAAAACTTCGAGGACAATTAGAATCGTACTTCCATCGGCCTGTATATACATTGGAGAATGCAACACGTTATACTCAGGAACCTCCTGAAGGTCCATTATTTAATGGATTCTTTGAAGGAATTCCAACAAATAAGATTTTAGAAGGTATATTCAAATATCGGAATCGATTTATAACAAATCTTCATGCGATCTTAGGTATTACTAAGGGTACTATTGTAAAGCAGATTACTGATTATCGTTCGAAGACCAAATACTTCGAGCGTGATCCGAATTTAGAAGAATGGTGGAAACTTCATTGGCATACATATGATGCATGGGGAGCAGGATATTTACTTCTAAGTGTTATTGCCGATTTATCAATTGCGGGAGTAGACTTCGAGCGTTCTAGCATGTATAAAGGGAAATTCAATAAAATGAAGGAGGCATTAAGAGGTCTCTTGAATTTTAATTGTATTAAACGTCTGGACGCGGCAGGAGCATTGGCTATATGGGATAGTCCGAATAATCCGATTTTAAAGAAGTATGCTGCCGATTGGTAATGAGGGAGAGTGCCTCTGTCGCGTAGCTTACCCATACCCCCTACGCTAAGCGCTACGCGCAAAAAGGTGCAACAAATTTTTATTTATAATAGTTTACCTCGGTCTTTTAGACCTATAATCAGTGGGGGCCAGGGGGAGGCTTGCGTCCCCCTTTGAGTCGAGGATGTTTATTGCGCCGCACGCACATGTAGCCACAGAATCTATTATAATTGAGATGACTACCTTTCTTATTGTAATTGCGTGATGCTAATTCAACATCAAATATCGGTCGTCCAAATGCATCTTTATCGGTAACTTCTGTTGCTCCAGGTTTACCGCTCCACATACCATTAGAGTCTTGTCGCCAGAAATGATAATCTGAACGTGCATCAACCGCCATAGCAATTTTAGATGTACCCGCCGGGCACGCTTCATTAAAAGTTGCAGGCCTTACTGACGGCATATCTCCATAAATGCGGGCTAACATATCAGGACATGTCTTACGCCGTGTTTTAGAGAATCGTGGATAACCGGCGAAATTACCAGGTTGAGGGAAAGGGTCATTTTGTTTTGCATTTTTATTGAGATATCCAAATGCATATGCTGCACAATTATGAGATCCCATTAGATCAGCATTCTTATTGAAGACACTAGGATCATATTTCGGTTCTGCGCCACTTAATATAGCTTTACGAGGACAACCTTTTAAAGTATGAGTACGACAAAAGGGACTTCCTTGAATGGAAGGTTGTTTACATGTAGATATACATTGGCATCGTGGATAATGTGCATTGCGTGTTATCCGCCTCTTTCTTTTAACAGATTTAGGTCGAGGCATCACTATTTATTAAGAGTATTTATTATTCATTCGTTTGCGGAGATCTACTATTGAGTGCATCTATTTCTCTTTGTAATGCTATAACACGGGCTCTTTCTCGACTAAATGCATCTTTTTGTTCTAAAATAGAATTCATCCATTGTTTCATGTCTTCTGTCTGTGCGGATGGACTTGCAGATGAACCGCGCAACAATGCAGATTGATACATGTCACTCATAATAGGTACTTGTGATTGCTGTTGTATCTGTGCAGTTTTTGGTTGTGAAGGATTGGTTGCGCTAGTTCCTGTATTTGTTTCATGTGCTTTATAATATTCTTCTTCTACTTGTCGCATTTTGATACGTTCAATTGCTAAACAAAAATGCGTAAATTGATGTTCATGATTATTTATTTCATCATGATCTTGATCTCTTGACCTCCCGTATTTACCTGCTAATGCAATGTATTGCCAACCCTCGCTTTCTAAAAGTTCTTTTGTTGTGTGCAAAAAATAATATTTCTTATCGATTTTAAATAAAGTGAGTACACCATTAAATATTGTTACTGCTAGTGAAATTGTCCATACTATCCAAGATATACGTGGATCAGTTGTACTTTGTAATGCAAGTAATGCAGGGACCGTTATTGATCCGACCGTCACAATAAAACGACTAGAGTGAAATATAAGTGCATATAATACACAGCGTCGATGATAATCCTTATACAACGGATAATAACGAGCCTTGAAAATATCTTGTTGATATGGTCGCAATCCTTCTAATTGTTCAAATACAGTTACAATATTTCTCCGTGCACACCATGTTCTTTTAGAAGGTATGCAAACAGTATTTATACATATAGTAATACTATCACAACAATTATGCTGTTTCTTATAGCCTTCCGTCGTTAATGCCGTATTAAATTGTTGAATGGAGCCGATATATCGTTTAAATCTATCATCTGGTTCTACAATACTATTCGTATCTACACTCATTAATAATATAAATATAAAAAATTGAGATTTATTATATTTTTAATATCAATTAACAAACATTATGAATTATTCTATTCTACCGCTGATTCATTATGATGAAGCCGTTGTGTCAGAATCAGGAACGGCAATGATTCCTGAAGAATTATTTAATCGTCTATTTAACAATGATGATAATATGGGAATATTTGGAATTACAATTAAAGGTGTAGATAGCTCAGTAGCTATCGTTTGTATGCCTCACAATGATGGTGATGATTTAGTATATTTACCTAATTGGTGTATTTTACATTTACAATCTGAACAAATAACTATTGAACGTATTGATATTGATGCTATTCCACGAGCGAAAACAATTATATGTAGAGTAATTGATAATGAACTATATGCAGGAGATATTAAGACTGCACTTGAACAACTTTTATATGATTATAAATTTATCCAATCAGGATTGACATTGACTTTAAGAGTTGAAACTGAATTGGAAGGCCAGGTTTGGATAGAATCTGTTATGGATGAAGATGATATTGATTGTATTGGTCCTGCACTATTAGGTGCAGAAGTTATATTAGATATGGGGGAACCGCTACTGGCCGAAGAACCGGCTCCTATGGCCGAAGAACCGGCTCCTATGGCCGAAGAACCGGCTCCTATGGCCGAAGAACCGGCTCCTATGGCCGAAGAACCGGCTCCTATGGCCGAAGAACAGGCTCCTATAGCCAAGCAAAGCTTGGCTGAAGAACAACGTCGTATTGCTCGCGAAGCACGTTTACGTCGATTTGGTTGAAAATTATAATTATCATTTTTTTATCCTGTGCTATAGCGTAGCCAACCAATTGCGGCAGTTAGAATAGTTGCACCTAATAGACCTTGTCCTTGTATAGGTTCATCTGCTAAGAAGTGTCCCCATGTGAAGGCCGCAAGAACGCCAAACATAGATAATACACTATACATAATAGTTGATAATCGAGGGATCGACCAGAAGCGAAGTACATATCCTGCAAATCCTAGAATACCATTAAATGCTAAGAGCGGCAGCCATGTACTAGATCGCCAATCAATTACAGGTATTGAAGTTGATGTCGAAGTTTTTTCTTCTTGTTCAGCCCATGCCTTATAAAGGAGGTATGCAGCTAAAATAGGAAGACCGCCAAGATATAATTGGTGAATAGAGAAGAATGGTGTTTCCTTCGGAACGGACTTCACACTTAGGAAGAGAATTGTTTCAGTGAGTGCTGCGCCTATTGCTGCTATTACACCAACCCAATTGACAGACTTTCCTTCCGCCTTCTCTTTATCTGTTCGTGAGAATGCAACAATTGTCGCCCCTAGAATAGCGACTAGAACAATCGGTGCCAAATGCCAGGGGAACGGTTCATCGAAGACTAATGATGCTCCAATCATGTTCCATAGCGGATATGTATAGAATAATGACATAGCAATGCCGGCCGGAAGTTGCTGGAAGGCAAAATAACTGGATACAATATGAGCAACATTAGCAGAACCTAGTGCTAGATTCTTCAAAGGATGTGTCGAATACGCAGACGCCAACGGTTTTAATCCGCCAACTATTAGTGCTGCAATTGGATAAATTAGGAATCGTGCCAATGTTTGTGTATTAATATTAGTGGGTACCTTTTTGATTAAAATTGGATATAATGATAATACTGTTTCACTAAAAAATACTGCAGCTGTTGGTGCGATTAACATGCTTCTTGTTAGTCGTCAGAGATTTCTTTCCAATCACTACAGTTATAAAGCTGCATTTGGCTTTCAGCTACGCTGTTGGTTGATGAAACGCCAGTAATTACAATATAATCTTCCTTAGTCATTGCATCAAATCTAGTCTTGCTTAGCAAGTATACATAGGCATTTGTTATACCTGACGATGTTACAATATTAATTATCTTCCGCTCGTACCAATTATCTGTGCGATCTTCGTTATAGCCTTCGAGTCTATCTGTTTGTTCAATACCTGCACGACCAACTTTTAGGAGGTCACCGATTACGTATGATGATTTAGCTTCTGGCCAATAATCAGCGGGAATCATATAGGGAAATGCTTTGTATTTTTGTGTGAACAAAACATATTCATTAGCGGTTCTACATGTTTCTACATGTTCCGAATAGCCTTCAACACATCTATAATTGTATTGCCCAGGGCGAAGAGTTCCATACACGAAAAGTGGATTCATTTTATCTAGTAATCTGTTTAGAAAGTGGATCAATTTTTAGGCGGCGGCGGCGAACCAATTGTAATTACATATGGTAAAATTTGTGTATTATAAATATGATGGAAGTGTTGAATTGATTTATAGAAGTTCGCTGAAGGAAAGAATGCGATACGACGACGGCCCTTAATATCAGTAATTACTTTATCTACTGTGAGCCCTTGTCCTTCATTTGCTAGTAGGAACATTGCGACAACGGCGGCAGAACGTTGCATACCTGCCATACAATGGACAAGAATAGATTTCCCTGCTTTGTATTCTTGTAAAAGATGTAAAATGATTTCAGGTGACCATTTCGCCATATTTTCAATTTCTGAAGGTTCTAAATTGTCGTCGACAGGCACACGGTAACGATGCGTTATACTAGGAAGATCAACGAAGTCTAGCGATTTTGTGCAATTGAATACAACAGTTATGCCGCGACTTTTAAGAAATTCTTTATCATGGGCTGCTGTAGCGTTTCCAAGCCAAAGGCGCGGTCTAATTTCATCCGCTGCATTTGTATAGGATTGCACGTATTGTGTAACATTCATATCTCTTGGAAGACCAATAAAATTTGAACACTTTTATAACCTCATTTGCCGGATATGCCACTTACCCGTCATTTCTATGAACTCGATGAAGTCGAATCAGCATTATCCTATTGTATAATCGAACAACGACAATTAGAAGCATGTTTCTGGTTGCTTGAATTGATCGATTCTGATGAAACGGATCGAGGATTACGTGTTATGACTGAAGTATATCTTATTCGATTCGGCGTACGTCATATTGTTTGGTTATTACATGCATATGACATTTGTAATGGATATACCGAAGCAAGTGTCGCCAATGTAATATCATTATGTTGTGCGCTTACATCATTTAAGATAGGCGATACCAGTTTTCTATCAAATTTAATTGTAAATACACAGGATATTAAGCGCCCAGAAATTATTAGTGGTGTGGGCCCTCGACCCGTGCCAGGTCTATCAGCAGCAGAGCGTTTCTTTGGGCGTTCTATTGCACAGGGTCGTATACGTGCAGCGCTTTGGTCTGCGCGTTATTGTCGAGAGCCAAAAATCATTGAAATATTGAACACATTTGTGTATCCTGAAACGCGGAAGGCGATGGAGGTGTTACGGACATTGTCAACATGGTCCAATCTTAATTATGGACCTCGTGCACAATTATTGCTATGTATAATGATGGCTACTAAGAGTGAACCTTTAGAGGCCGTTAATCTCGATATATCGCCATTTATTAGTGGAAAAGTAGGTGAATGGATTGCCATTACGGGACGTCGATCACGTCGTCTTTATGCAGTGCCAGCAACTTGTTTATATTTGTCAACACGGCGTGGACTATTAGAGCGTACACAGTCGACAATTGTCGATTTACAACAATTAGGTAGTGGATTTACTAAAACCTATCAATTAACTGCAAATTGTAAGTTCTGGGATCAGTTGTGGTTGCGCCACGGTATAACTGAAGATGGATATGAAATAATTGGCGAACAAGTATTTATAGATGATATCCCTGATGAATGGTCTGTAGAAGATCGGCTAAAAAGCCACGGTCCTGGTTTAATTAATCCTGGAGAGCCACTATGGTGGCGCCGATGGTTGCGGAAGTATATTGATACCGCTGGACCTATATCACATATAATTGAAAAAATGGATATACGCGTTTCAACAAAACAATTATGGAATATAACAGAATTTATAAGACAATTAGATACTATGGTACCGCTACCTATAGACGATGATGATGAGGCTGAATTTTATCCTGTATCAAAAAATGATATATTACCTGCTATTGGGCAATTACGATTATAATGGTTCTGTATCAAAGAATATGAGTTGATTTGAATCCGGATTTTTTTTACCGCAAATAATACCATCAATATTAACGATATTATTATCAACATCAAACCATAAGGGTGGTATATCTGAAGGTGTTTTGATACGTTTCCAGATAAGTGGTGGTTCTATACGTGGTTGTACAGTGGATCTATTATGTTTATGAGCTGCGCAGCATTCTTCTCCAGGGAAAGTTGCTTTTCTACAATGAATCGCAAAGTCTGATCTTGTTGGATGCGATATCCATGCTTTACATTCACGAATATCTTCGGTTTCAAACAGGGTGACAAGAAATTTATCACGATCTGGCAAAACCGCTTTTAAAAGTTCTGATTCATCAACTTTTAGTGCGGATGCAACAGAGCGTACATATTTACGAGATTCTGCAAATAAAAGCGGTTCAAGTGATTGCCATACAACAAGTGGGAATTTAAATGTTGTTGTGGGTGCAGACATTGTTTTTTTGTTTTATGATACAAATGCAATTGCATTAAAAATAATCAATTTTTACTTATGGTGCATTAACTACCGTGGACGACAATACATTCGACCTCGGACTTCGCAACAATTTCATATTTGATAAGCCAGCGCTTCACGTTTTCACGCTGATCACCTTGTAGCTGTAGAATTTCATTTCCATCATCGTCCTTTTCAACGGATCCATTCACATTGAACTTCCGTCGCATGGCTTTGCAAATACGCTTGACGTCTAGATCTATTGCTAGACCTGCGACGGTTGTGACGCACTTCCTGCCGTTACGTTGTTGAATACGGAGATGAATCTTATCAGGGCCGCGAATGTTTGAAACAGACGCTGTAGCCGCATCAAGTTCCGCAAATTCGGAATCAATTGCTGTTGTATGTAGATTGAAAGACATAATACTCTGGGTGTTACTAATTTTTGATAGAGTTATTATTCAATTTTATTTAGTGGGGCTATTGCATCTGTCGCGTAGCTTACCCACACCCCTTCACGCTTTGCGCTACGCGCACATTTTAAAGTAAAATTAACTAAATACATGTACCATATAATTAGTTAATATAAAGTCTGATAGGGGGTACTTAGGAATCAGGTATACATAGTCTAAAAGTCTTCGCACTAGGTACCAGTTCCAGCCACTGGGAAGCAGACTTGTGTCGGTTTAGCGGTCGCTGATGCAGGTAAAATTCTGCTACCAACACCATACAAATCCACAAGTCGCACAAGACCACAACCATTAAATGCCTCAAATAGACCTACGCCTACACCAATAAATGAAAACGCCATTAGAATACCAAACCAATGTTCGCAACCTGTCATGATACGCCAAACCACAAATACAAGAGCAAGGATTATGCTAGCCAACATACCAATCATTGCATGTGTCTTTCGTGTTGTCACTTTATCAGGATCAGCCGATGAGCTAGAGTCATAATTGTATAGTGCTAGACCATTATAGAATGTAAATGATAAAATGAATATCACAGATGCCATCCAATAAGATGGGAATACCGCCGGCATGGATGTAGATTGTCGCGCGATATTACAAACACCAGTTGCTGCGCTTGAGAAATCAATGGATGCATCAGAGAAACGTCCAATAATCCAATTAATTGCGAACTGTAAATATGGTGCAACTAAATTCATTAACCATACAATGAATGGAACAATTATAGCAATACATGCTAAAAGAACAGTATAACCCATATTGCTAGTTGCACATACTAAGACCAGGCTTGTCATAGCAATTATAAGGGGAAAATTAAATATACCTGTAATTATAAATTCCTTAATCCGATATATGATTGCCAAGATATCCATCTAATTGTTCTTGATGCTATTTATTGTTTCG
>Ga0247722_10000832_pt1 | contig 17972 bp, 18 predicted proteins | sample MSEWelMarce3H_FC_FD_189094 | JGI IMG/M metagenome (GOLD analysis project Ga0247722, IMG submission 189094) | Subsurface sediment microbial communities from gas well in West Virginia, United States - MSEEL Well Study Marcellus 3H_FC | ecosystem: Environmental > Terrestrial > Deep subsurface >... | reverse complement strand
ATTACAAATGAACAGACTAACTATTATTAAATTTATTAATAATTCATGGCACGCTCAAATAACTGAATTTTTAGATCAACATCCTAATTTCAAAAAATTAATTCCTATTGTTGCTTTAGATGAATATCCTACCGGATTTAATAAAAACCCACACGAGACTGATAAAGATGCCCCCAGAAATATTTTTGAAACTATTATTCATGGACTCGCACACGCTGGCGTAGACGTTGATTACGGCAAAGAACAATATTTAATTGTTGTTTCACATCTAAGAACATTTGACACTTTTACAAAAAATATGAATTTCCCTAATATTGTTCAACCTGAAAAAGTTAGAACGTATCAAGAATTAATCAATACATTATTGGACAATAATATAGCTATTACCGAAATGAAGTTTGAGGATTTACATATTGTTGAAAACGTTTATGGTATGGGAGAAAGCACGATAACACTTCTCAATTTACTTTATGCTGGAGTCGAGAGTGAAAGTGTTATACCTTTTTCCGATAAACAATTTAATAGGGGAATGAAAATGTTTTATGAACTTGAAAATCCAACCATTCGTGAACTCAAATCATATACAAATACATGGAAAAACAAAAAAGTAGGGTTTATGTTTATTATTCAGTACGCGCATTATTCTGAATATGTATAATTTTAAAACAACTTAAAAATTAAATAGCGTTTTATTTATATTATGGATACAAACTTTTTAACTCACTTTTTTAGGGAAACAAACCATACACGAGTCATGGTTTTGTCATTATTTGTAGAAGATGACGAATTACAAAAAATATATATGGACGCTGCGAGTAATCACAACAATAAATTACGAACAGAACCTCACTTTTATGATGCAGGATTTGATGTGTTTTTACCCAAAAATAATGACACTGAAGGTACTAAATTTTTTAAATCTAAAATAAATAAAGTGGATTTTAAAGTCAAATGTTGTGCTCAAATTTTTACAAATAATTTTACTTTATATTATACTCCTTTTTATACTTATGCCCGGTCCAGTATCTCTAAAACTCCGTTACGACTTGCTAACAATCAAGGTATTATTGATGCTGGATATAGAGGCCCACTTATCGGTATGTTTGATTGTTTGTATTCTGAAAACAATAATCGTGATTGTGATTATTATACGGATGAGTATTCCCGATTAATACAAATTTGCGCTCCTGGTTTAATCCCTATTTATGTAAACATTGTAAACAGCTTCGAAGAATTAGGACCGACTACGTCTAGAGGCGCTGGTGGATTTGGTTCTACTGGAATATAAAAAAAAGAGACTCCTCTTTTTCCTTTTTTATCTTTTTTACCCTTTTTTATATTTTTTATCTTTTTTACCCTTTTTTATATTTTTTATCTTTTTTACCCTTTTTTATTTTTTACCCTTTTTTATATTTTTTATTTACAATGTAACGAAAGTTCATTGTAAGTATCTGGATTTTTTATGCAGAATGACGTCATAGTGGTTCTACACAACGCACATGAAGGATTATTTATTAGATCATTATGAGTCTCTAATGTCTGTTTTATACAACCTCCACAAAAACGATGATTACAATTCAATGTAACGGCATTTACTCGTTTCATTTGTTCGTAACATATGCTACACTCTTCTACCTCTTCCAATTCTTCCAATACTTCTTCGCAAAATATTGAAGGAACAATATTGTATTTTTTTATATAGGCATTATTCGATTCCGCACTAAAACCAATAAAATCATCTGCACTAAAACCAATAAAATCGTACTCATTTTCCAACACACGTGGCTGTAGATCGTATTGTTCTAGTTCTGGTACGTACGGTTCTTGTTCATATGGTTCTTGAAAATCATATGGTTCTGGTTGCGTATCCATATACCACCCGATATAAGAATCAGACCCTAGGTTATTAGTTATTAATGGGTTGTCATTTCTTACAATTGGGGTTTCCTGCCCATAAGTGTGAATCTCTGCCCATAAGCTCATTCTAATTGAATTTCTTTATTTATTTGTATATTTTATAACTTTTTTTATAAAAAAAAATAATTCAATTTTTTTATAAATGATAGCATTTTTATTATTTTAATTTTTTATTTTTATTTGAATGCTTATTTACAGACACTTTCCAAAACCAAGGCATATCGTATACTATTTTTAGTTCCTTTCCTGACAATAATTTTTTTCTAATCATCTGTGCGTTATCATTCCAAAACCATTTATCAAAATGTATATATACACGATTAAACTCACCATTTTCATTTTTATATTTTACTATATCTATTCTTTTAAAACTCCCTATACATAATTTCTCAAAAATTTTACGGACATATTCATCGTCTATAGTAACAAATACTCTCGGTATACAAAGGGAAGGGACACTATCTTCTAAACACGTTAGATCTATTTCATTCATTATTTGGTTATTTTTATTTTTATTTGTTTATGTGTTTATGTGTTTGTTTGGTTAATTCAATTTTTTTGTTTTAAAAATTTTTTATTATTTGTTTTTTACATACTAACAAAAAAAATTGAAATGTTTATTTATTTACTTTTTTTTAGTAAAACAATAAAATAATTAAGTATTATAAAATAACAATGTCTAATAAATCTAAATCCAGCTCTTCGAAAATGTACTGTAAAGTATGTCACGATTCTGGGAAAAGTGAAGCTGTATATACATCCCATTTCATCCGAGAATCTGTTGACCCTAACTCTAAGGTTTTGTGTCCTACTCTGTTGGCTCTCGAATGTCGCTTCTGTTTCTGTAAAGGACATACTGTAAAGTATTGTTCGGCCCTTAAAAAACGAAACAGTGAACGTTTGCGAACTAATAACGAGATAAATAATAACGAAAAGACGACTAGCAATAATTCAGAGATTTGCTGTGAGGGTAAATTAGGTACTCGCGACGACTTCTTTGGTAAAATTCCTCAGGAAATTATAGAGGAGCTATCTAGTTCAAAACCTTATACATATGCGAGTGCTATTGCTAAACCTGTTGCTCCTGTTCATGTTCCTGTTGTTTCCGAATTGGTTGTTTTAGCGCCCGTTACAGCGACTTCTCCCATAAATAGAGATACTACACCAAAACCCAATATTGTTACACCTTGGAGACGGTGTATTCAAAGAAGTTGGGCCGATGATACGTCTTCTGATGAGGATGACGATATGTAAATAATTTATTGTGTATTGGGTATTGTGTTGCCTTTGTGTATTGTGTTGCCTTTGTGTATTGTTGCCTTTATGTATTGTTGCCTTTATGTATTGTTGCCTTTGTGTATTGTTGCCTTTAATAAAAAGTATTTTTTATTTTATCTTTTGAGTATAATTTAAAAAAATATAGTAGACATAAGAATTAAATGCAAAATAATTATGTCATTAATAAATTAAACGAATACATGTATAGTTTAAAAATTAAAGGAGAACATAACGAATTTCTATACGAAACAATCCAGCTATTTATTAGTAATTCTCTTTACAATGATGAGACGGATTCTGTATATTTTTCAGCTGAAAAGGTTATGACACTTAAAGAGTATCTATCTAACATGTGTAGTTTCAAAATGCCATATAATATTTGTATTAAAATGATTGACGATTTAACAAGGCAAATTATTTATTTAAAAAAAAAAGACTACGGGTTTTATGGATTTAATCTAAATGATATTCTTGTTATTGATGATATGTTTATTTTTTGCTGTAGTGATTTTTTATTTCCACTGGTAAACGAACATTGTATATTTTATTCACCAATTAAAATGCCCTATTTTTCAAATCCAGAAATACTCGGGTTAACCAAGTTACCGTCTAAAATACATTTTAAATGTTCTTATTATAGTTTAGGTTCGTTAATAACCTTTTGCCTTTTAAATAAATATTTGTTAGTTGGTAATGAAATAAAATGTGTAGAGGATATTGACTCTATTTTAGTTCCTTTAAACAACACAAAATTATACTGGTTTATAAATAGATGTCTTCATACAAATATTCATAATAGGAAATTACTGTTAATATGAAATATAGTATTAGGTATTGTTATACATTTTGTTATATAAAATAATAATCTATCTTTATGATATATGTCGCTTGCCACATTCAAAAAAAAATCAATCAATAAATATTCATCTGCGACGAAACATTCCGGTAAACCAACGAATGAATATTGGAATTATCAAGGACCATATGGAGTTAGAGGTAATCTACCGTCTACTATTTTTAATGCCAGTTTAGTTGGTCCCAATGGCCAAGTCGGTGGCAATTATTATACCGCTTCTAATTCTGGGTTTTCAATTAACGGCCCCTATAGAAATGTCGGTTCTGTTGGACAACATATGCGATTTAGCCAAAGCCATACCCCTTATCGTGGTATATACCCTAAGGGGTGGGGTGGCAATCACGGTCGTTATCCATCTGGTCCTGACAACGTCGTTTTAAATATTACCCCGGTAACAACTCAGGTTGCCATACAAAACGCAATTGTTAAACCATCTGTATTATCCACAAGAGGTATGTTACAACGCAGATTTAGATGGGCATATTCCGGTCAATATCCTAACAATTGGGTTCAACCGAATTACACTGGTAATCAAACCGATAGCGCTAGTCAAGGTTTATATGTTCAAAACAAGTCTGCTGCGAATGACTGTTCTTATGATGTTAACAATGCCGATAACTATGTTAATTATTACAAAAATTATGGCCCAACTGGTTGTCGAACAACACCAGCTCGTGGTTATAAAATGAATATTTTACAAGCTAATTCTCCTTACACTAAGAATCTTCATCAACCAAAAGACGCAAGTGCTTACACTTTACACGTACAGAGAAAATGTCAAAATCCAGTTGGACTTCAAAAACCATATCCTTATGCTGTTCAAACTGGAACTGGTGTGCTTAGAGGAGGTATTAATGTGTCTAATGTTGCTAGTGCTTGTAATACATCTAATACAAACTTTGTACCACCTGACTGGTATACTGAATCTAAAATAAAGGAAGATGGTACTCGTACTACAATAGCAGACCAATTAAAAGAATTAGAAAAAAAGGTTGATCCTGACATTATAAAACAAGTGTTTATTGATGTTGTTTTAAATGGAACTACTGGTATGTAAAGTTTTCCATTTAATTTTTCATTTATAAAAAAGATTTAAAATTATTTTTATATTTATTATAAAAATGATTTTTGGCATTTGCGGATTTCAATCCTCCGGAAAAGATACTATTGCCGAATTTTTGGTAAGTCATCATGGTTTCAAAAAACTCAGTTTTGCCTGTGCCTTAAAAGACATTCTATCTATTATTTTTGGTTGGCCTAGAGATAAATTAGAAGGAATAACAAAGGAAGATAGATTATGGCGCGAAAATGTTGATACATGGTGGGCTACAGAACTCAATATGCCTCATCTAACCCCCAGATTCGCATTACAATATTTTGGTACTGAGCTTTTTAGGAATAACTGGCACCCAGATATTTGGACCAAAATTATTGAAAACCAACTAACAAAATATGATAAAATTGTTATTACTGATTGCCGTTTTCCCAATGAAATTAGTTTGATTAAAAAATATGGTGGGAAACTTGTACACGTTTATACCTTGTTACCCAATTGGTTCCAGAATTATAAAGCCGGCTTAGAAGTTGAAACGAATAGGCATATTTCTGAGGTTTCATGGATTAGAAGCGAATTTGACTTTGAAATTGAAAATACTTCTACTATTACCGATTTATATGACAAAATTCAAAATATTATAGAACTTTAAAGCGTGTTAATATTTTTTATATTTTAAATTTATTTAATATATGAAATATCTTGGAGGTAAACAACGTTTAGGAAAACATATTGCCCCTATTTTAAAACAATTGTGGCATAAATATAATTCATCGCATACTAAGAAGCTTGACGGATACCTAGAACCATTTTGCGGTTCACTTGGTGTTCTCAGAAATATGACTGACATTGATACATCGACTATTATTGCTAACGATTATCATCCTGATTTAATACAAATGTGGACCGAAGTTCAAGCTGGTTCTTTTATATATCCATCTAGTATTTCAGAAGAAGAGTATTTTGAAGCAAAAGCTTTAATTAGTCCCAATGCCGTCAAAGCATTTGTTGGGTTTGGTATGAGTTTTGGAGGGCGTTTTTTCGGAGCTTATTCTCAAAAATATGTTAACGACAAAAATGAAGATTTTTGTAAGGAAATGGTTAACAGTTTAAAAAGAACAGCACCACTTATCCAAAACGTTGAATTTACCAATAAAGATTATAATACATTAAAAACCAATAATATGTTCATTTATTGTGACCCACCTTATAAATATACTAAATTTCCCATTAAATATAGAAGAGACGTTAAACATTATGATGTTTTTAATAATGAACATTTTTGGGATGTTATGAGAGAATGGAGTAAAGATAATTTTGTCGTTATTTCTGAAATTACTGCTCCTGATGATTTTATCGAAATTTGGCATCAAGATAGATATAGAAGTGCCGCACAAAGTACAAAAACAAGATTCAGTGAAAAATCAAAAACCGAGTCAAATACTCATAACACTGAAAAATTATTTATCCATAAGTCACTACTGTAAAAAAAGGGTTTTTACACACCTTTTTTATTTTTTATACCTTTTTTATTTTTATACCTTTTTTATTTTTATTTTATTTTTTATACCTTTTTATACATGGGTGACAATTTTGAACAATGTGCAACATGATATTTTATACTTGAACCTATATTTTTATTACACGATAAACACAAATCATCTTCATAACAAAACCTAAGATGTTTTGCTGATATATGATTGGCAAGTGTTGTTGTATTCTTTGCCGACGAATATGAACAACCATCGATAGGACAACTGTGATAATTAATCTCATGGTGGTTTTTTATGTGATGTTGTAAATTTGTTGTTGCTTGAAACCCCTTATTACAATATTGACATTTATGAGGACTAAGCTCTCTCTCACTCTCTTCAGCATGGATTCTACTTATATGCATTGACATAGTAGAACATTTTTTAGTTGTATAATCACAATAAGGGCACATTCTTAAACCATCTATAATGTCATGTTCGTTTATAATTCCCTTCCAACCTTTTTTCTCTTTTGGTTCTTCTTCTCTATTTTTAGTTTTATATTTTCTTTTAGGTTTTTCTGTTTTTTCTGTTTTTTTAGGTTTTTCTATTTCTTCACATAACACAATATCATTTCTCCCCATATTTAAATTTATATTTACAGGCGTATTTACAGACATATTTACAGTATTCAAATTAATCGTGATTGTAACGCTCATTTTTACTTTTAGAATTGATGCTTTTTATGGTTTTACCTAAGACAACTGTGTTTTTAAGTATTTCAATTTTTTTATTTTAATAGGACTTTTTAACATTTTAAAAAAAATTTAAATACTTTATTAGGAAAACAACTTAAAGATAAAAATGTAATACTAATTGGGACCGACTTTAGCTCACTTGGCAGAGCATTTGACTGTAATAGTTTCTCCAAATTTATGTGGTTATCAAAGGGTAGCTGGTTCGATCCCAGCAAGTCGGAATTTTCGGGCGATTAGCTCAACTGGTAGAGCGCACGCTTAGCATGCGTGAGGTAGAGGGATCGACGCCCTCATTGTCCAATTTATTTTTACATATGTAATTCGGTTTACATATGTAACTTATTTAGAAAAAATAAATATATATAATGGGATTTAAAGGAGGCGGACAAAGTTGCAGCAGTAATTCTAGTGAATGTGTTACTAGACCTATGACTCCAGCAGAAATTGCTAGAATTCGGGAGCGCTCAGAATTAGATCGTGGTAAATCTCAAGGACAACTACTTGGAGAAGCAATGGCGCGCGCACGAGCTACTAATGCACGAATGAGTGCTAATGAACAACGACGAACCAGTTTTGTACCTAAAGCAAGTATGCGAAATTCTTATTCAGGTAGAAAAGGAGGATTCAGAAAAACTAAAAGACGTTCTACTAAAAGACGTTCTACTAAAAGACGTTCTACTAAAAGACGCCGTTAAAATATTATATAATGTTTTTACAATATATAATGTCTAAAACACGTAAAAGAGGTTGGTTTAAACCTGGAACCCATGAAAGAACACTTATGCTGAAAAGATGCGGCAAAAAATGCTTTCTCGGTCCCAATAAATCTTTCCCCATTTGTAGCAAAAATACTTGTAAAGTAAATAAAAAAGGCGTTCTAGCTGCCTATAAACGCGCAAGACAATGGAAACATAAACAGATTTCAGCTAGGGCTTTTAAAATACTCCATTAAATCATAGTTTTACATATGTACTTAGTTTTACATATGTACTTAGTTTTACATATGTACTTAGTTTTACATATGTAATTTTTTATATAATAGGTTTAATTTTAACCAATACGAATCGCATTACACTGTGTTAATGCTGAATCAACTGTTAAACTTGCGTTTGATGCGGTTGCTCGTACATAAACGTTGTAATTGGTCGTTTGGGCTACTGTCAATATAACTGTATTATTAGGTAATGTATATTTATTGTTTGGCGAGCTACTTGAAGACGGAATATCTCCAGAAGAAAACCCATCACACTTATTTCTAGTGTTCGCAACTATATTAGATAATGAACCACTATAGCTTGTTTCTGAATTTGTACTTAAAACATAATCATAACTCGTTATATTGTTTACTGAGGCATCGTTATTTGACAAACCTATTTGTAGATTCACCAAATAAACACCAGCGGTTAATGCTATATTGGCACATTTATACCAAGTTGTTGAATTACTCAAAACTACATTGCTATCGTAAGAAGCATCTGCTATATTTAACACAGGCTTAGATAATTCAGCACTGTGTGGACCACAATATGATACGTATATTGTTGAGTCAATTGAATCACTACCAATAGCTGTTTGATATTGACCAGAAGACGATACTGCCACAGAAGACCAATATACAACTTTATCTGTCATCTTAGCACTCCATGTATTTCCATAATCGGTAGATACATATATACTACCACCCATAATACAAACTGATTGATATTGTCCAGAAGATGATACTGAAACTGACATCCAGTTTTGGTTAGCATCTTTAGCAGTCCATGTATTTCCGTAATCAGCAGATACATATATTTTATCACCATAAGCACAAGCTGTCTGATGTTGACCAGAAGATGATAATGAAATTGTATTCCAGTTTCGGTTAGAATCTTTAGCGGTCCATGTATTTCCGTAATCAGCAGATACATATACTTTATCACCATAAGCACAAGCTGTCTGATATTGACCAGAAGATGACAATGAAACAGATTTCCACATAATGCTAGTGGATTTAGCAGTCCATGTTTCACCAAAATTACTTGACACATATATAGAATCATTATCGGAACATGCTGTTTGATATTGTCCAGAAGAAGAAATTGATACTGTCAAATATCTTCCGGTTGTAGATGGATGGTTTACTTTAATGGACCATGTATTTCCATAATCATTTGAAACATATATGTAACCTGGGAAACCATAACTTACCGCTGTTTGATATTGACCAGTGGAAGATACAGAAACCGAACGAAACCCTTCGTTTGAAATAGTGAGAGTTTTTGTAACAGTCCATGTATTACCATAATTAGATGAAGTGTGTATTTTTTGGTTATCAACAGCGGTTTGATATTGACCAGAAGAAGATACAGAAACTACTAACCAAGCTCCTATACCTTTAGCAACCCAAGTGGTACCGAATTCGCTTAAGCTCATTGTCGATTCAGAAAAACCTGCTAAAGTATTCGTTCCACCACTTGTTAAACTGGTTTCTACAGTTCCGATTCTGGACGTTAAAGATGTTAATGAGGATTCAGCTGTAGATAATCTTGCGGTTGATGTTCCGAGTTGACTCGTTATAGTGGATTCAGCACTAGTCAATCTTGTTTCAGCGGAACCGATTCTAGTTGATAATGATGTATCAGCTGCGACCAAACCTGCTATCAACGTAGATGAGGTGTCTATGTCGGTACGTATTTTTGACAAATAAAACGCGTCTACTTTGGTTGTCATAGATATAAAATAATATAATATTTTTATTTATTTTAATATTTTTATTTATTTTAATTGATATGTTTATGATTCTATTTTAAAGGAAATATATTTTTCTAAATGTTAATATGTTTTTTATTTTTTATTTTTTATTTTTTATAGCTATAGTATCTATTTGTTAGTCCAAACCATATAACGCGCGTAACTGTTCTCTCCACATTGGCTTTTTCCAAATAATGATCCAATTGGATCTATCGTATTACCGAAATAGAACGGATTACCACTTTCTGGATCCGGGACTATAGGGACAGGGTCTTTCATTTTACACGGTTCACAATCATCTATGTTAACGCAAGGAGTTGTTGGAATAACCGTACAAACATCGGTTAAATCTAGCTTGGTATATTGACCCATTATTAAATTGCCTGTATTTATATTTATACGATTACATCTACATCGACATATTTTTCGACATCTACATAAGTGTTTTGATTTTTTTAGTTTTATATAATCACTCTGAAATAAATTGTCTCTTAGAGTTCCAAAAGTTGGTTTTGCTGATATTGGTGCAAATGCGTATGCCATTTTATATATTAAAATATATATTTTTAATATATATATTTTTATTTAAGCGGTCGTCTTTTTCTTGTTCCTTTTCCCTTTTTTCTACTTATATTCATTTTTCTTGTCCCTTTTCCTTGTATTATTTTTTCAAAATTCAAATATTCTATAAATGATAATTTCAAATATTGTCTAGTTGTTTTTGTTGCCAAAGCCAATGTTTTGTATTCTTCACTATTCAAAAAAGATTCTATCCTTTTTCCTTCTTTTATAGTTTCAAATGGGACATAAAATGTATTTGGACCTACGCCATATTTTCCTGAATAATCCATCTTAAATGACAAGTCTACTGATATCGCAAATATTATTGCTTTTTTTGTTCCAAGTCCAACCGCTAAATCTAAATTGTTAGTATATAGCGTTTTTAAGGGCGAATAAATTATTGGGTATTTTGTTCCTTTATACATATTTAGGTTTGCTCCTCGATTATAATGTACCATATTTCTTTTGTTGCTCACATATTTTTTTATTTGTTTTTCTGTTTCTGGTGTCCAGTTTCGAATTGGGTTTACAGGACGATCTTCTAATTTTATTGTAAATTGTTTATTATTACTTTCTATTATTGTATTATTTTGTATTGTATTATTTTGTATTGTATTATTTTGTATTGTATTATTTTGTATTGTATTATTTTGTATTGTATTATTTTGTATTGTATTATTTTGTATTGTTTTGTGAAGCAAAAAATAGCATATCGGTTGCTGAATCTTTTGGAAAAATGTTTGATTAAAACTTATAAAAGGAATATCGTTTTTAATAATTGTTTTATACGATTCAGAACCGTTTCCAGAAAACATATTGTCTGGTACTATAAAAGTTAAATAACCACCATTTGTTAACAAACTGTAAGCTTTTAAAAATATACGTTCATATAATTTACTTTTACCCCCATTTATTCTTTTTCCTTTTTCAGTTAATCCATAATCATCTTGAAATGGTGGATTACCAATAATACAATCAAACGTGTTTTTTGAATTTTTTATGTTTAAATTTTTAAATTCAAACTCTTCTAAAAAATCACTGCATATTATATTCGCATTTCTTCCAAACAAGCTCTTACATTTTTTGCATGACTCTTCATTTAATTCTACCATATATAACATTTTTTCAATGATGTGTTTACTTCTCTTTTTATCGTTTGATTCCCATTTTTCTAGACCATTCATTAACCTCTGATAAATCATTATCATAATAAAACCTACTCCAGCACTCGGCTCTAACCATTTTAAATCTGGATTCGACCATATGTCTTTTGGATACAGTTCTAATAATCTATTTATTAATTCTGGTGGCGTAAATACCTCTCCATGTTTATCCTTTTCTAATTTTTTTATTGGCAAATTTGTTTTTATATATTTATCTATTGCTTCATTTGTTAATTCATATATATGTTTCTTCATTTCCTATTATAAATAAATATATAAATATTTGATTATAAATTTTTGATTATAAAAAATTGATTTTAAAGTTTGTTTGTAAATCTATTATATAACTTTGATATCTAAAATGTTTCAAAAATTTTGTTGTTGTTTTACACCTATGCGTCCATTTTCTTCTATTGAAAAGATTACTACAATTAATAGTGTAGAATTAAAATATGATTATTTAAAATATGATTGGCTAACCAAACTGGAACAGAATATGGATTTCAATTGGCAAAAAGATTCTGTTATATTTATTCCTCCTATTCAAAAAGGCATCGTTGTTAAGGTCTATGACGGCGATACCATTACAATTGTTTCCAAGCTTCCCTATTCGAATTCTCCATTATATAGATTTAGTGTTCGTTTAAATGGTATTGATTGTCCTGAAATTAAGGGTGAAACTGCTGATGAAAAAAAATGCGCTGAAATTGCTAGGTTGGAAGTGTCTAATCTGGTACTCAATAAAATTGTCACCTTGGAAAATCTCAAAAATGAAAAATACGGTCGTATACTTGCTGACGTTTATATCGATAATTTACATATAAATAACCATATGCTTGAAAAACGTTTAGCAGTTGCTTACGACGGTAAGGCCAAAAAATCTCCTAAAAATTGGTCGGCATATTTTGAATCTGGAACACTTGATTAAAATTCTTCTGGTTGATTAAAATTCTTATGGTTGATTAAAATTCTTATGGTTGATTAAAATTCTTATGGTTGATTAAAATTCTTCTGGTTGATTAAAATTCTTCCCAACCCATTTCTACCCAACCTATACCATCTTTATAATACATTCTCTGTTTGTCTTTATCATAATATATTGTTCCTTCTTCTCCGTTTTCAGGTCGTTTACTCGGCAGTAAACGGATAGATTCTTTTTCTTTTTTTAACTCATTTTTTAGCTCTTGGACTTCCTTTATTAGAACACCTATTAAACCCATGTAATTTACTGATTGCGTTGTTTCGCCGTCTTTTGTACCTTCCACTAAAAATGGATAATGTTCTTGTACCTCATGAGCTATTAAACCAATACTATCTTGGTTGGAGTTTATATATTTAAACTTTACTGGATTCAATTTATTTACAGAATATTCTTCTAATAACAATGGGCTAATATCTTTTTTTGCTCGATAATCGGATGTCGTTGTAAAACTCAATGCTGTTACCGTTCCTGATGCTAATATATTTCCAGTAACGTCTAGTGCTTGTGTAGGAACAGAATTTCCTATACCAACATAACCAGAATTATTGTTATATATATTGGTTCCATTTAGAGTCCAATAAGTTACACCTGTGCCTGTTGATCCTTGTATGCCTGTTGATCCTTGTATGCCTGTTGGACCTTGTATGCCTGTTACCCCTTGTATGCCTGTTGGACCTTGTATGCCTGTTGGACCCTGTAAAATTAGACTGTCAACATACTGTTTATTTGTTAGATCTGAGGGACTCAACGGTAAAACCGAACAAACTGGGGGAACATTAAACGTTGATGTTCCAGGAATGTATACATTTTCTCCTGTAGTTCCTACTACTATTTGATGATTCGCATTTATTATTGCTTTATATCCAATTGCCGTTGAATAACTATACCCTGTTGTTCCTGCTGGTGCTCCATTTTTCGTACTTGCTCCTAAATATGTATTATAACTTCCACCAGTAGCCCCTGTATAATTTACTTGATTTCCTAACGCTGTATTATATGACGATGTTGTGTCCCAATTCAACGATTCGTAACCTAATACAGTGTTATTTGAACCTGTAGTATTATCGTATAACGAATTATACCCCAATGCAGTATTTGCGTTACCACTAATATTATATTCCATTGAATAAGCGCCTACAGCTACATTCCAAGTTCCAACTGTATTGGAACCCATCGCATTCTCTCCTATTGCGTAATTATCTGCGCCAGTAGTATTTGCTCCTAATGCACCACTACCTATTCCAACATTTCGTGCGCCTGATATGTTGTCTATTAACGCACCAATACCTATACCTATATTTTCAGTACCAGTCGTATTTTTATATAATGCTCCATAACCTATACCTATATTTTGAGCACCTGTAGTATTTTGTACCAATGTTTCATAACCTATACCTACATTTTGGTATCCATTCGTATTATTTTGTAACACTTGATATCCTAATGCTGTATTCGTTGAAATACTGTTTTTTCCTAGACCAACTGTTAAACCATTTATTAGACTGTCGCTTAATGAATTAAAACTATATGCTTTTACATTAGGGCCTGTAGCACCAGTGGGTCCAGCTCCTGTAGTACCAACCGGATAAATTGTGTTTCCATATGGTAACCATAAGCTGTCACCTGTAACACCTTGCGGTCCTTGCGGACCTGTTACCCCTTGTATGCCTGTTGGGCCTGTTATCAATGATGATGCCGCGATTGAAATATAACTATACGCATCCGATACTTGAAAGTATAAATTAACCGTTGCTGAAATAACAGTAAAAGAAAAAGTAAATTCTATTATATCTCCTGCTGTTATTTGCCAATAATTATTAGGCGTATTTGTCGCTATACTGCCCTGTATTGTATTTGCCTCTTTAATTGGCGTGACACTTTGATATAATTCAATAATTTCACTATAATCTCCTAATATTGCCTCACTCGTGGTAATATTGGTTATTTGTGTAATTGTAGCATATACTCCTGTTATATTTGAGTAACCGTATAAAACAGCTGTCCATAAACCTCCTCCCGTTAATTTAAAAGTGCTTGAAGCTGTTAGTTGAAAATTTAATGTATTTGTTGATGATGGATCAAAAGATGCTGCTGGGTTTATAGATATAGTTGTTGAATTCTCTGCTAAATATGGACCTGAACTTGTTAATGGACTAGACGGTGTCGGTACGGTATCCCATAAATTCAGCCATACAAATAATCCTCCCCCACCTGGGCTTCCTTGTGGGCCTTGTGGGCCTGTTGGGCCTGTGGCACCTGATCCGCTATTATTTTTATATCTAGGAAATAATGGAGTTGTTGACATTATAATATATAAGTTAAAAATATATAATATTTTAATTAATTAAATATATACATATGAATCAAAATTTTGACTTAAATATTGACAACTATACTTTAAAAGAATTGGAAGGGTTTTTTGGTTTAAATTATAATAATTATAATGAAGAAGATCTTGTAAAACAAGAATCTAAATTAAAACTAAACATCTTAAATGATAAACATGTCGGTTCCACAACAAAAAATAATACCTTACAGTTTTTAAGTGAAGTTAGAAAAAAATTATTAAATCACATTAAAACTGTTAGTTCTACTATCTATCTATTTGATAAAAGTTTAGATAAAGGGTTGCATAAATCTGAAATCATTGATTCCGGTAGTGCCACTATTATTAAGCAATCAGCTACATCATACTCCAGTTCATTTCCGAGTGAATTTTATCAGGGTTCTATTAATCCTTTAAGTAAACGAATTTTAAGGCAAAATGTCAATATTGATACTCGTTTTAGAAGCAATTATTATACAACAAACGCATCTAACTTTAACGTTGATTTACCGTTAAAAATTTCTCAAGTTGTTAGTTTGCAATTATCAGCATTAGAATTTCCTAGTACGTTTTATGTTATATCTCAAGTGTTTGGCAATAATTTTTTTGTTTTAGAAATAGTTGGGGAAAATCCTTTAATTGTAACTATTCCGGATGGCAATTACGATTATCTAGCATTACAAGAATACATCAATAATTTTTTACAAACGGTAGGAACGGGAGCATATAATACTATTAAGTTTTTGTCTGATATAAATACTCCTCTCGGTACTGGTCCTACTGCTGGAAGCGGTAGAATGGTTGTTGGTTCTACTCTAGGCACTACAGCTTTTTCTATTAATTTTTTAACAGACCGTTATGGTAATGAAGATAGACAAACACCTTTACCTTTGAAACTCGGTTGGTTAATGGGTTTTCGCGAAGGTTATTATGAAAACGCTTTAACGTATGTATCTGAAGGAATTATTAATTTGTTGGGACCAAGATATATATATTTAGTTGTCGATGATTTCAACAATAATGTCAATGACGGTTTTTATGCTGCCTTTTCTTCTTCTATTTTAAATAAAAACATTTTGGCTAGAATTTCTTTACAGGGAAGCGTTTTTAATTTGATGTCAAAAGATAATTTCAATTTAATCACTTCACCTCGACAATACTTCGGTCCCGTAGATATTCAAAAACTACAAATACAATTATTGGACGAATATGGACGAATTTTAAATTTAAATAATATGGATTATAGTTTTTGTTTAACATTCCAAACCATTTATGAGTTATAAGCCTTTTAATAAAAAATTGATTATATATTTTTCATTATATGGGTTTGTATAAAATGCAATTCTCAAAAGAGCAAGAAATAGCTTACAATAAATATATTGAAGGAAATAATATATTTATTACTGGCCCTGGAGGCACCGGTAAAACTGCTCTAATCCGTTGTATTCAACAAGACGCTTATAAAAAAGGTATCAATATTCAGGTTTGCGCTCTAACTGGTTGTGCCGCTGTTCTTCTAGAATGTAAAGCCAAAACTATTCATTCGTGGGCTGGAATAGGATTAGGTAATGGTTCTATAGAACAAATTGTTCAAAAAGTTATGAAAAATAAATTCTCAAAAACGAATTGGAAAGGAACGAACATATTGATTATTGATGAGGTTTCTATGATGTCTTTGAAAATATTCGAAATGTTAGACGCAATTGGAAAATCTGTCAGAAAAAATCAGAAACCATTTGGCGGCATACAACTTATATTTTCTGGCGATTTTTATCAATTACCACCAGTAGGCAACAAAGATGAAGTTGAAACGTGTCAGTTCTGTTTTGAATCTCCATTATGGTTTCAAACTTTTCAAAATCACATTTCGTTATCACATATTTTCAGACAGAATGACCCTATTTATCAACGCATTTTAAACCAGATTCGAGAAGGACGTTTGAAACGGTCGTCGAATGATATGCTTCTACAATATGTTGATCGTGTTATACCTGAGGGTTCTACTATTTTGCCTACCAAATTGTTTCCCAGAAGAAATCAAGTCGATCACATCAATAGTTCAGAAATGGATAAACTAAGCGGTAAAGAATATGAATATAAAATTAAATATCATTCGGATTTGGAAATGACTGCGCAAGAACGTATGACAAGAATGGGATACACGAAGGAACAAATTCAAACGGAACTAATGTTTTTACAGGGCAATTTACGATGCGAAGAGATTGTGAAGTTGAAGGTTGGAGCACAAGTGATGTGTATTGTGAATATTCAGTTAGATAATGATGATATTTTATGTAATGGAGCGCAGGGAATTGTTGTAAGTATTGACATTTTAGGACTACCTGTTGTAAAATATAAGAACGGATATCAAATGACGATGACTCCGCATATTTGGCCGAGCGAACTAATACCTGGTATCGGTGTTTCACAGGTTCCGCTTATTTTAGCATGGGCTTTAACGATACATAAATCTCAAGGTTCTACATTGGATATTGCGGAGATTGATGCTGGTTCCGGTATTTTCGAATGTGGTCAAACTTATGTTGCGCTTTCGCGAGTCAAAAGCTTAGAGGGTCTTTATTTGAGTTCGTTTGATGCGACAAAAGTAAGGATTAATAAAAAGGTACAAGACTTTTATTCACAGTTACAAAAAGAGTAATCAATGTGTAGAGTAATCAATATGTAGAGTAATCAATATGTAGAGTAATCAATATGTATGTATATATTTTTTTGTTTTTATAATATATGATTTCAGAACAGCATAAGAAAAACCTAGTCGATCAATTAAATAAAGAATTTAATAAAAATATTGCTTCTTTAAATAATAATCTTATTGGTTTAATTAATAATGTGAACCGTTTAAGAATACACC
>Ga0247722_10000831_pt1 | contig 17978 bp, 12 predicted proteins | sample MSEWelMarce3H_FC_FD_189094 | JGI IMG/M metagenome (GOLD analysis project Ga0247722, IMG submission 189094) | Subsurface sediment microbial communities from gas well in West Virginia, United States - MSEEL Well Study Marcellus 3H_FC | ecosystem: Environmental > Terrestrial > Deep subsurface >... | reverse complement strand
CGCCATAGCTGCCTCCGCCGCCGTAGGCACCCATCATTCCTGCTCCACCGCCACCGTAACCGCCCATCATTCCTACTCCGCCTCCGCCGTAGCCACCCATCATTCCTGCTCCGCCTCCGCCGTAGCCACCCATTATCCCACCTCCGCCTCCGCCCATCATTCCTCCTCCACCGCCACCACTACCACCGACTGGAAACAAAACTCTCATGTTGTAGAACATCTGTGGACCGCCCATGAATTTCTCAGTGCGGCTCTTTGAATACAATGCACACAACACGATCATAACAATTATGCCGAGGATGTACATCAATGACCTTTCGCTTAGTTTCATCTTTGACTACCATAATAAAATAAAATAAACGTAACATCAGAATTGGAACAGCTTGCCCTTCCCCTGAACTTTTAGTACAGCATTCATGATGTCAGTTTTGACCTCAAGTTTCCCCGTGTTCGATGAAAATACCGTCGTTCTATCCTGTGGATTCACCGCCCAATAGAAAAAGTTCTTCTGTTTTTTTTTTTTCATGTACGCATCGTAAGTCGCCACAAAAGCGTTCATCTTTGTCGAGTCGTACATAGGTTTGGGGGGCTTATTATCAGGATCCCAAAGGAATCCATATTCGCCGATCACTACAGGCAAGTTGTTGCTGTACAAAATGCCAAAGTGTTCATCAAAATACTTGGCCATGTCTGTGGGTCCATACTCGTTCATATCATAGTTGTGTGGCGAATAAACAACCTTGTTGGGCATCGAAAGCTTTATCGGGCGCTCCATGACTTTATTGAAATCTACAGAACCCTTGACACCTTCGACGCAAATGATTAAGTTCGAGTTGAGCTTTAAAATTTCGTCACCTACCGTCTCGGCAAATGCTGCCCAATCATCGTTGCCACCCCCTCCCCATTTCGACATTTTATTATCCGGCTCGTTCAAGATATCCATCGCAAATACGTTAGGCGCATTTTTTAAACGCGTCGTGACCTTTTTCCATCCATTGATAAAGTCGTTAGAGGAATACGGTCCTCCTGCCCAATGCCCAAACAATTGATCCTGCTTTATGTCGAGATTATGCATGTTCATCATCACGAGCAGACCGGCTTTTTTGAACTCCTCCACTATATGATCTAAAAATTCCCCTGCAGTCATATTCTGCAGAGCTGGATCCAGCGGCAACTTTTCTTTTTGCACTTTGTATGTGTCTAGGTTGTTGGCTAAATCGACGTTGATCATCAAACGGATCGCATTGAAACCATTGCTTACGATGAGTTTGAGATAGTCGTTGAAGCTCGCCTTGTCTAAATTGTCCAGCTCCTTGCCCCAACTCTGGCCGGCCCATGCAATTCCAGAAAGGGTAATAGGTTCATTGTTCATGGTGATATCTGTACCAGATATAGCGTAGAAAGGCAACGAAGGGAGCGGCTGGGTGGCGGGCTGAGATTTATCAGGCTGTGGCTGTGGCTGTGGCTGAGGCTGTGGCTGCGGTTGCTTTGGCTGCGGTTGCTTTGGTTGCGGTTGCTTTGGTTGCGGTTGCTTTGGTTGCGGTTGCTTTGGTCGGGGTTGCCTCATCCCGGGCATCCCCCCTGACATGCCCCCAGGCATCCCTCCCGGCATCCCTCCAGGCATACCGCCGCCATATCCAGTAAAACCACTTCCGGGCATATCGCCGCCATATCTAGGCATACCGCCGCCATATCCAGGCATACCGCCGCCATATCCAGGCATACCGCCGCCATATCCAGGCATACCGCTGCCATATCCAGGCATACCGCCGCCATATCCAGGCATCATTCCGCCGCCATATCTAGGCATACTGCCGCCGTAGCCCGGCATACCGCCGATAGGCACCATCATTCGAGTGTTATAGAAGACTTGCGCAAAGGTTTCAGAGCGACTTTTTGAATACAACGCACACAAAACGAGCACGGTGATGATGCCGAGGATATGCATTATTTGCCTTGCAGTCCGCTTCATTCAACTTGCTTTCTAGACAGTTTTTTTCGATGTGCAATTAAGCTTGCAATCCCAATCTGTCTGGGTCTGTGGACCAACTCTGCATGATTCGCAACGGTTTCATATAATACAATTGTGGTTTGGAAACATGAGCGCTGTAGTTTGTTCGATCATGAGCCGGAATGCCTGATTCTATCTTCTCAACCCAACCGCCCATAAATGCGTTTTTGTTTTCATCGTACGTGTCTCTCATGATTCCAAGCAAGCTATCTCCACCCAAGCTACTTGCCAATTCATCTTTGTTCGCAGTAGTAAAGACAACGATAATTTTGTCATCGTAAAGGGGTACTCCACCTGTCATCACTAAGGGACCGGGATCTTCCACCGGTGTCGGTAGAGGCAAGTTGTTTTTTGTTAAGGCCTTGTATGCGACCTGGTACAAATTGTAATGAATCTGTCTTCCACGGTGTTTTTGTATAGCTTCAAAGTTATAAAAGCCATATGCTAGATTCTCGTTTTTACAATTGAAAAAGAGGCACATCAGAATACAATTCGAGGGCGTGATATCAAAAATGTATTGTTTAAGGTCTTCGGTGGTATATATAGACGATGCATCCCCCGCCCTCATTAGAATAGATGCAGACCCTACCTTTTCGTCATTATTGCCACCATGGGCGTCGAGACTTAAAAATCTGTGATGGAACTTGCCATCTTGTGGAACAGATAAATGTTGTTTCATCAATGCTATGAACATATCCCTCGTAGTGTATTCAACATATCTTGCATCTTCGTACCCGATAGACTCAAAAAATGCAGCGTGTCTTTTCTCTACTTCTGGTGCGTACCACTCATTTGCTCCATCTATTTTTTTAGATTGCATTAAGATCGCCTTCCTAGGTCCTAAAGGCGCGTCATTTTGAACATTGCAATTGCCGTAACCTTTTTGACAAAAAAGCCCGCAATATGCATACCCAGTTCCACAAAAACCATCAGAAGAGCAGCACATATCATTGGGACATTTGGAGCCACCATTTTTTGGTCCGCATTCTCCGTTGGCTCCTGTTGTAGGCGCGTCAACAACAGAGCATGTGCCGAAGTCTTTATTACATCCAGCGCCACAATGTTTTTCGCTCGTTCCGCACCAACCACTCCCTGAACAGCACAAGTTATTAGGACATTTGGCGCCACCAAACCATGGCCCGCAGTTGTCAGCGTTCAATTTAGCAGGCGCGCCAGCAACAGAGCATGTGCCGAAGTCTTTGTTACATCCCTCCCCACAATATTTATCGCCCGTTCCACACCAACCACTAGATGAGCAGCACAAGTTATTGGGACATTTGGCGCCACCAAACAATGGCCCGCAGTTGTCAGAAGTCATTTGATTAGTAGGCTGAGATGTTATAGAGCCTTTGCTGATTCCATCCGGCGTCCTCGGTGAGCTTCCATCCCCAAACCATACGATTTCATTTTGTGGATTTCTCATTACTGCCCGTCCATTCTCAGTAACGCTCAATGCAATCTTTTGACCCCGCGTGTTCGTGTCCCATACTGCGACTTTTTTGGATCCTGAAGGGCTGGGATCATAATACACCACCAAATTTCCATCAGGTTGCATGCACAAAAGATGATCAACAGACTTCGTTGTATTGCCAATTTTAGAAGAAAACCAAATCGGATCTCCGACATGATTGCCCTTGTCATCTAAATTCCATGTAGCCAATGTCCCATCTAATTCGAGTTCGAGTGCAAACTTCCCATCTGGAGAATAGAGGCGATTGTTGCCATCCTTGCCAAGCGCACTCATACACATCGGAGCAGGATCGCCAAGAATAACTCTCCGATTCGCTGGAGCTACAGGTCCGACATTGATGGATATCTTGGGGTTTTGTGCTGCTCCTTTTGCGGGATCCCCCTTTCCAGCTTTCCACACGATGCTCTTCTCATCCTCAGTTTGTTGCAGAACACCGTCGTTGCTTATTACAAGGGCATAATCTGGATTCGCTGCATCGAACGGCTCCCATTTTTCTTCGTAATTTTCATAAACGCCATACTCGGTAAATTTGGCAATATCCGCAAATGATCCCGTCCAGAGCACTTGAGATTTGTCCGCCGACTTGTACACGGCAAGCTTGCCATCATCCTCTAGACACAAACGTGTATCTGGGCTTTCTGCTCCTGTGACACCATTTGTCCATAATTCAACGCCTTCATGTTCGGTACTGAAAGCGGATTTCACTTTCCACAAGCTCAGGCCACCATTTTTATAGACTTCTAGACAATACATGCCGTTTGCAGAGAATATACGATTGTTGGCGTCTGCAGCATTGACGCAAGTTTTCTCTAGTAATTTTGTTCGAGGTGCGGATGGTGCGGATGGCATGGATGGCGCAGATGGAGCGGCTGGCACGGATGGCACGGATGGCACGGATGGCACGGATGGCACGGATGGCATGGATGGAGCAGATGGCGCCAATAACTTGATGTCTTCTTCGTCGAGATCAATGTCTTCTTCGACAACTATAAGGCTTCCGTCTCTGTTGACATTTCGTCCATATTTGTCGAGTCGTTGCATCATATCGCGGATGTTAGGATCATTTGCATACGGACCTCCACCCATCATCATCCCTGGACCACCTCCACCCATCATCATCCCTGGACCACCACCTCCTCCCATCACAACATCCATAGAAACAGGAACTCCCCCACCTACACCTGGGTAAGGCATTCCATAGGCCGGAAACAAAACTCGCGATCCGTGGTACATTGGTTGAAGCGGTATGAATCTCTCAGATCTCATTTTTTGATAAAAGACACCGAGGCATATAACAACCAAGAGTAACATAATCAGCATGTGTTCCTGCATTCTTATTAATGATGGTCACATAATTTCTCCTAAGCCACTCCTTTAAAAACCTGATTAATTGTTGCGATCACCAACGTCTCGATAACGCGCGTCGAATACGATAACATGGTACAATACGTAGAATTTCCATACAACAGCACATACAAAACATTCGATCGACAATATCTGTGATTGACACTTTCCAGCAGGGCATGCGATGAAAATAGCGCCAGCATCATGGCGATGGCTACGAAAATCGAGCTTCCTTTCGTCAAAAATGTTACCATTGACATCTACGTCTTTCGCATCCAATCGATTGGCTTTAGGTAGAAATGTATCTCGTATAATTAGTTCATGAAGCCCGTCGTGATCATTCCGGGTTTTGCAGGATCGAGATTGTGCATCAAACGACCCTCCGTGACCACCGCCCTAAATCGCACGCCAAAAAACGATTTTATAAATCTGAATCCATTCGATAAAACCTGGCGAGTTCATTTCGAACTCGATATCGATAAACATTCTTCACGCGCGGATATCATCGACGACATCGACGTCCACGATTTCGGCGGCGTAGATGGCATCAGGAATCTATGCGACGATTGCCAGGTAATAGATAATATAATTCGAAAGATCGATGCATCCAAGACGATAGATAAAACATACAATTACAAATACTTCGATTCATTAATCTCGCATTTAATGTCGCAGCACGGTTACGAATCTCGGTCGGATATGTTCGGCGCACCCTACGATTTTAGAAAGATCGGGATCGTAGAGTACGTCGAGAAATACGTAGACCGCCTGAAAGACTTGCTAGAAACGAGCTTTGATAAAAACAATGGCAAACGTGCGGTTCTTTTGGCACACAGTATAGGGGGACTGGTCGCATACATAATCTTGACCGAGTTTATCTCGCAGTCCTGGAAAGATCGATTCATCGATCGTTTTATTTCAGTGTCGGCACCCTACGGTGGATGCTCTATCGCGATGAAGACATGTCTGTCAGGCTATCCGCAGCTTCCTTTCTTGAAGAAAAAGTATCTACATGTCATGTCTCAAAGCACGGGGATGACATTGGCTTATCCGAACGTCTTTGGTTATAGAAAAAGCGAGATACTGTTGGCAGGAATGTCGATCAATGATGGCGAATTCGATGTGTCCAACTTTCAAGAAGCGTTACCCGAGAAGATGCGACATATATGGCTCGACAACACGATGGATTTCATACCATCCTATGTGAAAAACACTGGTGTACCGACAACGATTATAACAGCTTCCCTCACCTCTCCAACAGATCACGCGTACATCTACCAGGATCTTGCTAATACGGCCAATCAAACACCGATTATTACTCGATACACCAATGGCGATTCGCTCATTCCTAGAAGTAGTCTCACCGTACATCAACGCCGGGCATCCGATTTCCCAAACTACAACTTTATGCAGCTCAGTGGTGTAGAACACACGAGCATCTTAAACGATCGTAGGTTCCACGACATTGTGACGCATTATTTGCGCTCGTGACATAATAGTACTTTTGAGCGTAAGGAAGATAGAAGCGCCTGTGATATTTTAGAAGTTTTGCCCTGAATTCATTTTTGCTAATCATGACGAGTTTGTTATAACATTGCAAAAAAATGTCACATGATTTTAATAAGCATGTCTGTAGCCGCTGCCTTGAAAAACGTGATCCTCATGATGTTGATCATCCTTATTTTGCACTTTTTAATCAAGAACATCAATATGGAACGCCGACTGAACGAAGCCCGTGAGGAGCAGGAGGAACGGGAGGATCAGGAGGAACGAGAGGAGAGGCAGCAAATCCAACTTATTGCCGTTTGCACTGAATCACAAGAGGAAGAGGAGCCTATTGCAGTATGTGGTGAAAAAACAGAAGATCATAGAAATGAATTGCAGCGATTCGTTTTCGAGGAACACGGCGAACTCGAAAAGTTCTTCGTGCCCGTAGAAAATGACGACAATTTCGAGAATGAATACAAAATAAGATGCGATTTGAACCTGATCGAAAAACACAAGGTGGACGAGGTTCTTCAACGCACGGTTGCAGATAATAAAAAAGAGTCGAGGATTGACGCTCTGTCTTTCCTCAATGAATTCACCCCCGAAATACCCCCGTTGGGAGACGATGAACTGATGGCGTATGATTCTTACGGATCCATGTTTGGTAATGCATGTGGCAATGCGATGACACCATGGGACTCACCGCCACCCGATGCATGTCAGTCATCATTGTGATTCTTTCTGTTTGTTCCACCGCGCGATGGCGGTCCTCATGCGGTCCTTGTTGTTGAGTTGAGGTTGCGATACCTTGAGTTCGATCATTGCGTCCCGGATGAAAAGATTAAACATGCTCGGCTTTCTCTTTATTTTTGGTTTTGTTGTGTCTCGACCCCCAGACTTTGTCGTGACCCGATCGAGCTTAATAGTCTTCTTGTATTCTTGAACTTGCGCGATCATCTCACTGTTGTCTCCGAGGAATACAACGAGGTCATCGAGTGTAGCACGTTTCGTCTCGAATACGAGCTCATTGACCGCTTTGATTACATCTGTATACGCCATATCTAGATGTAAAATGCGAATGCTTTTAAATAGATGCATCAGACATTCGCGACATCCTTTAAAGCGACATCGCTCCAATACCGGATGTCTTCGTCAGGTAAGCGCATGTATTGCAAAAATATCATTGGATTATTGGTGACGTCCATCGATGCTTTGATGAGATTGCGAATGCTTTCTGTACAGATGATCATTTGCAGAGTTGGTTGTGGACTATTGATGCAGATGTCCACGAACGCCATTACCATGTTAGTCCTTTGCGACCCCGATGCGGCATGCGATTTCATCAGTTCCGATAATGATTCGTCCTTGGTGATGGCTGCAGCTTCCGAGATAACTTCGTGAAAAATCATGTTGAATGTGCGGAATTTGATGATCATTTCTTCGAGCTCATCAGGAGTCTTCTTTTGCAGATTGCTCGTGATGCGCGTCATGCATTCGTGCTCCGTGGTGCAAAAACGAGGATTGATGCCCATCGTCCTCATGACTGCCTTCCAAACTTGCTTGCTACTTTGGCCTCCTAAGTTAGCGTGACATCCCTTATCGCATGCCATAATGCGTGCTCTCGTTTGTAAAATGAAGATTAGTTCATTACGATATTTATTAACCGCATGAAGATCATCTCTGAATGTCGTGTACACATCTTTGCACACAAATGCAAACCTAACCTTTGTGATCGAACAACATGATACAAATATCATATGCAACATATCACCCCCAAACATCTCATAAACAATGTAAACTTAGTATTTGTTTCATTTTTTAAACAGGAGCACATCGCTTCATGTGCAATGCCTTCAATTCTTGTTTAGGCAATGCCATCAGCTTGTTCGTAAGGAAGCGCACCCATTCGTGGTCAGTAACGTATCGCGGCAATTTCTCTGGCTGACGGATGTGCAGCAATGCCCTTATGACGCTTTTCCATTCATGCTTCTCGAAAGCTACGGATCGACATTGCTTGATAATGTCTGTAACCATATCCACTATTTCCGAATCCAGTAGATATTCACCACCGCTGAATTGTTGGTTCGTGTTCAAAATCATATTTAGAGCGTCGTTCGCTGCCATGCCTTTGAAATCATTGATGTTTTGGATGTATGATTCTAAAGTTCGTTCGAGTTTGATATAATTTGCGTGCGAATGATAGATACAATTTCTGGGCATGCCATCGTAAAATTCTAAGAATTCAAAATATAAGATCTTACGTAATTCTTCAATATCATCTTGTGGAAAGTCCATGCTGTCTTCCTCCACGCTATCGTTTTCTTCGTTATAATACTCGCTTTTATCTTGAATGTTCATGTGCATTCTCTTGGCACCGTTTAGTCGAGCGTTGTGAGTGTTTCTATCTCTCTTATTGGAAACATGGTTCATTCGTGTATTTGAGTTAGAGAATGTATCATATTGACCATCATCTTCTGTACCAGCAAAATTTATTGGCGTCTCATGAGTATTTTGAGCATAGTTTTCATCAGATTCTGAATTAGAATCTGATACAGAATTCATCGGGTCTATTGGGTTTATCTGGCTCATCGGGTATGTTCCTCCGCCACCACTGAACTTATTTGTGGACAACCAATCATCGACAAATCCGGCATCCACCATCTTCAGCGAGAAGTTTTGGGCGTTTTCTTCCATGATGAGCAGTTTATAGAACTCATCCATCCCACAAACTTCATCTATGAGTTCATTCAGGTCTGTCGGCATTTGTGTTTTTTGCGGATCAAATTTTTGCGCTTTACCAATAAATTCTTTTGCTTTCATCAAAAAAGCACTGGATCCATCGGATTTGGTAGTAATGATCGATCTTCTCGATGCACGTGGCGCTTGATTTGTCATAGATAGTGACTTGAAAGATGCACTCAAGAAACGCCAAATATCACTGTAGACTTTCAAAGGTTTGAAATTGAGTATTGTCTGAATCTGGGTGGAGTCGGAGTCCTGCAGCAGGAAATGCTTGTTAGTCAACAAAGCGATTGCTGTGGCTGGGGATTTCTCTAGTTGTCCATTAATATCATGGAACTTGCTCTGTAAAATCCCTTCGATGTCAGTTTCGAGAGTCCAACCGTATAAAACATGACCGTACCCTCTGGTTTTGACAGCAGCATGTTTTGCCAACGCGTTTCTACACAATTTTATGATATCTTCATACTTCTGATTGATATATAGAGAATCGCATCGTATGAGTGTCTCATTAGTGATCTCAAAGAGATATTCGTATTGCGCGAACACCCTTTTGATCATCGCTCGCCTCATCTTGAGGTCTATGTGAATGGCAAAGAAGTCATATAGATAAGCTTTCATACGCATTGAGATGAACTCGAGATCTTGGCGCTGCTGCGGTGACAATGCTGGTTCCCTCTTCATGATCGCTCTCAATAGCAAACCCGTAAAATATTCATCTCGCCGATCACGTCCAAAATATACTTCTTCCATCTTCACCTTCAATATTTGAAATTGGTCGATGACTCGGTCGAACACACCTTTTATAGTTTCTATTTGAGCTGTTTTACTCAAAAAGTTTTGTAAAGCATTATTTTCGTTTTCGAGACTTGATAAAAGGTGTTCCGCTAGGTCTTTCGGTTCACCTTTTTCGACATCATTGATGAGAAACAGTCGCTTGTTGCCGGTAATAGTATTTCGCTTGGTAAATACCACGGGAACGCGATTCATTCTCGCCTTCAGAAATGCAAGATGATCGTTTGTTACCAAAACGTACTTGAACTTCGCATCTTCTTTAGCATTCTCTTGTTTAATTTGTATGACCTGGCACCCGTCTCCCGTCCGCTTGATATCAAAAAATGTACCCTGAATCGCTTCTTGGTCCTTTTGATTAAGTTTTGTTGGTAGTGTTTTGTTTATAGCTCGAACCGCCTGAGATGGAGAATAACTTGTTTTATTTTTTTGTTTATTTTCTTGTATTAATATTTCGACGATATTACCTACTTCTCTTGGTATTTTGTCTAGACTAAACACGGGTTCACCATCAAATTGCACAACGAGGTTATCATCGGGTTTTCCGGATTGGACAATCATAGATTTAAGCTGATATAAAACACGATCGGCTGAATCTACAGAATTTGTCGTCCAGAATCCGGACGGAACAGGGATGCCTTTGGAATACTTTGTCGCAGAGTCCCATTCGGAACATGCTAGGAGCGCAACCTTTATGCCATCATTTGAATCCTCGTGGAAGATGTCATTGCTGACGATGCTGGCATCGATGACAAACCGTATTTTTCTCGGAGTTTCAAGAACATTTGGCTCGATTTCTCGTTTTTTAAAGTCGGTAAAAAATTCTTTGAGATTGGCTCGAAATGCAGCTAGTTTGGCATCGTTCTGCCAAATACCGGTCGGGGGGCGCTCCTTCATGTCATCGCCATCGCCATCGTCATCTGCAGAGAGAGTCTTCTTAACATTTCCCAATTCCATGATACAAATCTTGCCCAAGATCTCATCCATAGTTTTTGTCGCATCATCAGCAGTATAGTCTATCAAACAAGTTTCCTTGATATAGACAGAGCTGAGCAAATAGAATGCATCGAGCATGTCATATTGCCCGAGCGCATGTTCGAAGAACTGAACGACTGACGGTTCGTACCCGCAACTTCTTTCATCGACGCCATTTCTGTAGGACTGTAAGAAGTTGAAGTTGGGATTTTCTTTACGTCTCAAAATCAGGTTGAGATCTTCTAGCGTTCGCTTATCCATTTGAAGATTTATGAATCTGTTGCGAATATTATCGATATTCAACGGAGGTGTTTGATGAAGGTACGAATATACACTATTTGTATCGAACCCGCCATCGTAGCTATGCATTACCTTCTTTGCACGCTCCCCAGTGAAGTCGTGAATCGTATCGCATCGAGACAAGATGTCATTGAAAAGAATCAACCTGTCTACTGTATTGATCGACATTGGTCTGCAGACAAAGCGTATTATACTTTCGCGACAAATTAAATTCATGATCTAAATGATAAAGGTCTACCTATAAGATATCAAGCATGGATCAACTATACGCAGCTATCGATATAGCAAATGCTTACGAAGAGTTTGTCAGTGAACGCGCCGATGATCGCTACCGAGAGATCGCGGCGAATGAAATCTTGCAGCATTTTCGAGCGACCACCGATGCCCAACATTTGGAAGCCAATGAACAACTTCAGTACATCATCAGACCTTTGAGCACACAAAAACGACTACCGCACCTGACTTATGCAAAGAATGTGCAAACGATAGTCCAAGATCTTCTTGGCATCATGAATACGTTTGGCGAATGCGTATCGACAACATTCACGGATCATTCAGATATCGCAAATACAGCAAAGACTTTTTTCAAGGCCAAAGAGAACGATATAGCGTTCATGTTGGATGATGATTTGGACCTAGGAAAAGGAGTTTGCGACGTGCGGACCATCGCGAGCGACACACTCATACCAAAATCTCCAAATACGATCGATGCAATCATTGTGCCGGTCGCGGAAGATATCGTTCATATCGAATCGACGGACGTTTCTTTCGTTCTGTCACCCGATGGACAGAATTCATGCAAAGGCATTCGTAAAGATACGTCCCGCTTCGATACCCATCGTGCCCAATGTTATGGCAACGTGTTTTTGGCTAAATCTTTGAATGAAAAGCTCGCATCCGTCAGTTTGAAAACGTTTTCATTTCGCTTGCCACGATCGCACAAAAACGAGAGTGGCACGACCGTGAAGGCGAGTTCGTTCGATTGCTATGTGGTCGGAACATCAAAAATTACTACATTCACAAAATGTATGCTCGAGGAAGTTCCTTGCATTCTCGTGGAAGGAAACACGGTTACGATGTATAAACCGCGATTCATGTACGAGAGAGATACTGCAGATCTCGTACGTTTTATTAAGATCGTCGATGGCTATGTCAAATCTGAAGGCTCTATGAAATCGGCCATAGATTCTTTGTACGCTACGCTTTCTATAAAAAACAATCGCAACAAAATCGAGGCGGCGATCCTCTCCGACACATTAAATGCACTTCGTAACAAATTGCAATTCGTGTTCGAACATCTCGATGTACGTGACATCCTAACGGAATACTTGCCAATGACCGACAAAAATATTGCATCGATTCTCGATGGTGGCAACGTGCCCACGGAAATACTACAAGGATTCAACAATTCAAACGTTCGCTTCCTCGCTGCATTGATGGACAAATTAGCGATGGCACCGGCAAAATCATCAAAAGAGAGTAAGAGCCCTAGCCCTCAATATGCGTACGTGGCAGATGTTTTGACAAACCCAAAATATTTGCAGCATGAGATGCCGCGAAAGATAGATTGGTGTACAGATATCAAATATTCGAAATCGATCGTTTCTTCGAATGTGGCGGAGCTTTTCAGCCTCTTCGGCATGAGCGTTCGACCGTTCGACACTATCCGCAAATACGACGGCACAGATGCAGCCATATATAATGCCCACGCATATCACAAGTTGATCCTAGAAGTCTCGGTCGAGCTCGATCTAGCCGATCATAAGATTACCGATTTGGAGATTTTTGAAGGGGAATACAAAGCGAAACATGAAGAGTATTTTCCGATCTGGAATGATCTAGAGTATTTTGTCCAGTGTACGCCCCTGAACGATTTAGCATCCGATTCTATCATTAGCCTGAAGATGCCCAATAAAAATCATGTATTGAAACGGGCGCATGAGATTGCCAAGAGGTATCCGGTGGTAGCAAGCTCGCATTATCTGCAGGAAGTGAGCTCGATCGTCGAAATCTTGTCAAATAATCCGGCGATGACGAAAGAATTTGCAGAGAATCTGAGCATAGCCAATCTGGATTTCGAAGGGCTCGCGTCTACAAATAGTGCTGCAACCTTTCGGGCAGATGTTCTCGTAGAGAACGCTGTCAATGCTATGATCGAGAGCTGCATGACACGCCAAGATTCATTATCCGACCTCAGCGCTCTCGCAGACAAATTGTTGGTAGAAACAAAAGAAAATGAAAACGATGAGCGTTTGGTAGCATGTGTTTCTCTACGCAATTTCATGAGATCCAATTCGAAATGCATGGGTGATATGCAAGATCGTCTTGCGATGCTCGTTCATTCTGGGCGACTAGTGCCATCGCAAACTGGTGGGGGTGGAAATGCGACCGAGCCGACTGTGAGAGACAAATTAAATGCATATGTTGTAAAGCTCATGAATTCCAAGACGGACGTCATTCTGCAGGCGGCTGTCGTCGTGTTCATCTTCGTGGTATCCAATGGTGTTTACAAATACTACGAAGGAGAGGAAGCAGACACAACTACTAAAGAACTCATGAAACAAATTATATTAAACACGCTGGTCATGGGGGTACTGGCAAATCTGGCCGAACATCTAGAGGTCGAATTGTGTATTTATGCTATGTATTTTGCGTATGTCGGTATGGCTGTTTTGCGGTTGGTCAAAACTAGTTAAAAACTGATGGGCTAGTAATTAGAGTTGTCGATATTACAAAATGCTAGGCGAGATATCATTCGCGGGCAAAATCGGGTATAACATCAAAAATGATGATGTCAAACAGAGATTACTTGACGATCTGCAAGACCATTTTGGTTTCAAGATCATCCAAAGACATCACGAGCGGTTCCAAGAGAATGTCGTCAGCAAGCTAGTTGGGAATCCACACATGGTGTGCCTGCGTAGCAACGGCAATCCATACCTATTATATCTCACCAAAATCAACTTTATACAACAATGTGTATTTGTAGACAAGAAGATCCAGCAAGGTTATTTTTATCCACGTATGATCATGTCGCGCTTCCGCTTCGATGATCGTATGTTTAACAATGGGGGGACCTTGATTGACGGTGAGATGATTCGGACAACAGAGGGAAAATGGCTATTTCTGGTCGGTGACTTGATCGCGCATCAAGGGATGCACCTTGCGAATACGAATCTAGTAAAGCGGATAAACATATTATACAACATGATGAAATACCAATATATTGCTGAGGAATGCGATATCTGCAAGTTCGAGGTGAAAAAGTATGTAACATATCCCGAGATCGGCCACCTCGTGACCGAGTTCATGCCGAAATTATCCTACACGTCTCGCGGTCTCTATTTCAAACCACTGTTCTTCAAATTCAAGGACATCTTGTATAACTTTGACGATTCTTTGATCGTCAAGGTGATGCGTAAAAAATATAAAAACGTGAGCAACTTTCTGTTGGAGGAGGACAAATTGACTCTGCCGAATGGAAAAGCGGAGCTAGTAGGGAAGGGAACGAAGCCATCGGAGCCAGCAGAGCAAGCGGAGCAAGCGGAGCGAACGAAGGGTTCACCCGTGCCTCTAATGCCCCCAATGGCGCACACACAAGTATTTTCGATAAGGAAGACGAATCAGCCGGACGTGTATGAAATGGTGTCGATCGGAACGGAAGGAACGAAGTCCATGGAAATCGCATGTATTCCCACCCTCAAGGCGAGCAAGTTTATGAGATCCATTTTCGAATCTAAAAACGTCACAGACAAAGTCGATATCGTTTGCGAATTCTCCTCTCAATTCAAGAAATTTATACCGGTATCTTTGACCGCACATAGCTGATCACTTCAGGAGGAATGCTACCTTCTTTCGTGTTCGCTATGTATACTTTCGAGTACGTATCGGCATCATCTTTATATCGCCTCGTTTCGAAGATAAGCTGCAATGCACCTTTTATTTTGAATGATGTACGATTAACTGTGGATGCACTGTGGAGCTGGGTACATGACGGAAATGAATGATAGGGCTGTTTATCCTTCGAGAATGCCATAGTTTGCGTAGCTGGATCTTCTTGCAAGAATCGTTTCTTGAAGACATATGATTGATGATTTTCAGATATTTCGCATGTGATATCTCGAAAAACGAACTCTCGGAATGATTTGATGGTAGGGGCAGAGAATACTTTTTGAATCGTTCCCATTGCGAATTGCTCCTTGCCCTTCGCAATCACATGCTCCGCGTAGTTTGCCATGTATAATATGATGTGAACGTCTATGTTTCGAATTTTTTATGTGCTCAAAAATTGAAATCCGCATAAAAGCTTTGCTCGTGATAGAAACAACATGTATCGCGAGTCGACTGTAACAAAAATGAAGGAGAGGCTACCGGCAATGCAGACCGATTGCATCGATGAATTGGAGAAAGGAATATACAACTGGACGATCAACTTTGCTATAGAGAAAAGCGTCACGAAGAATTGGGGCAACCCCATCTTCCGCCAGATCTACTTCGACAAGGCGAGGTCGGTCGTCTTGAACCTCTCCCCAGAGTCCTACGTTAATAATCATCGATTGCATCTAAGGCTTTCGGAAGAGCACGAATTCAAGCCACGCGATATCGCATTCATGTCACCCGACAACATGTTTCCAGAGAGGTGGCGCGATATCATGGATATTAAGCTCAAGCGAGAGCAAAATCTGGGAGAGATAGAGCGCACTGCGATGACCGATGCATTCAAATGCTCTAGGTGTAAAAAGAGGGAATGCGTATACTATGAAAGACAGACCAGGAGCGCAGATGAGCCTATGACGCTCTTTATCACATGCCTGAATTGTAATAATTCATGGAAGATGTAGATTTTGTGTATATATATTATTATGGTGCGGAGCGCGGATCCAGAATTTCAGTTGGCAAAATCAAAGTCGAAAGCCTTCGAGCAATGCAAAGAACATTTGAACAATTCTCTGTATCGCCAAGATGCGAATGGAAATATTATCGTGAAATTGCGTTGGGAACTGCTCGTCCAATTCGGAACAAAAACGCAGCTTGCGAAGACCGACAAGATGAGATTTATTTATGTAAACGATCTGTTAGAAAGGCATTGCTCGCCTCTCCTCGACTGCGACACTCAAATCATCGGGAGTCGCAGCCCAAAGTCAGACATGGACATCAATATGACTTGCCCGAAGCATATGGAAGAAGTTCTGCATGGCATCTTCGAGGAACACGAGAGCCGCTATCCGGGCATTTCTTTGGAAGAGTTGTTCGATGTTAACATATATGGTTCTGTTTTTCATTATTTAGACGAAAGATGCGATGCTCGGCATTTGACTCTAGCATGTTATCCGCGATACGAGATGGGGTACCGCCAGCGGATGTGGAGTTTCTTGCGGATCGTCGAGATGTGCGAAACATACTTTCGCGGAAGTGTTAAAGATATGATCGCAGAATGGCCGACCCACTACGCCGATCTTTACCGGGACACGAAGGTATTGTACTTGCAGCAAAAAAGGCGAAAGCCTGAAGGGTACATCCGTGCTATTTCTTCTTACATGAAAGAGCTCGCACAACCCACTCCGGATCCCCAGAAGATCGCAGAGGCATTTAGCAAGTCAAAGGTGCTAGAACACGACACATACCGATCGATAGGCGCAGTATTGCACATCGTTGAACACAAAAAGAACATGAACCCTTCCTCGCTCTATGATTCGTGTTATGACAATCTCGGCTTTATTTTCCAAGCATTGCTAAAAGATTCGCTCTGTGGCAAAGGTGTGTTCATCAATAAGGTCGTAAAATGTGCGAAGTATATTGAGCGGATATATGATGCAGTGTATCATATAAATGCGAAAACAAAAAACGAAAGCGCCAAGATGGATCAGTTTCGAGAACTGAATATCGTGGCTGCTGAAATCAATAAAAAACGAAAAGCTCTCGTATCGGGGGAAGAAATGCGCATATCAGTTGAAGCATTGTTGCGTCTGATTGATTGTGCCGGAAGGGCAGAGACGGATGAGACGGACGTGTTACGAGCTTATGTGTCGCTTTTGTTTTCGGTTTTAGCACAAGACCGAACTTTAATCAACAAATATAAAAAATATTAACAATTGTCATTTGCTGTCCGTTTGTATGGAGCAATTGTCGGCGAAAATGAGGTAAGTCAATAATCCTACGAGGGCTGAAAACAAAGGTCCACGAGATTTCACCTCATCGCCGATGCGTTTTCTGTATGTCCTGAATAACGTGTCGTGAATGATGCGAGTTATTTTCATGAATAAGATCACCTTCGATAGGACAGAAAGGTCATCTTGCATTATCGATAGAGCCGAATGTGCTTTCGACACATACGAATCGTGGAGTACCAATCGCAGGACATCGTTGTTGATTGCGATGAACTGAAGGGTTTCATCAACTTTCTTATGCAACGTTGTCGCTCTCGACACCGGTCGATAGAAGCGAATCTTGACGCTCATTGGAAGAGCTCGAGGAGAAAGCTTCCACAATGGAGACCCTCCAAGCTTCATCTTTTCATTGTACTGTATAATGATATTTTGTAACTGTTCCTTAAAGTAGGTTATAGATATGTCATTTTTTAAATAATCTTTAGAGTTATTATACCATACTGGCAACGTATGTTGGTATTCCTCCTATTTTTCGTTCTTCTAACCCTCATTTTAACTTCTTACAAACTAAAACAGATACGGGAAAGTTTTGTTGAATATATTTACATACCACCACAGTCTGTTTTAGGTGATGACGATGATGATTACATGTATTATCAGCTTGCCGAACAACAACGTCAAATGATGATGATGATGGGAGGTAGTGGTCCAGGGATGATGATGGGAGGTGGTGGGATGATGGGAGGTGGTG